>Ga0207886_10074_pt1 | contig 214001 bp, 222 predicted proteins | sample LinPmetageLP35_FD_184048 | JGI IMG/M metagenome (GOLD analysis project Ga0207886, IMG submission 184048) | Marine viral communities from the Pacific Ocean - LP-35 (SPAdes) | ecosystem: Environmental > Aquatic > Marine > Oceanic | place: Pacific Ocean | collected 2009-08-31 | reverse complement strand
ATCCATACATTTGCCACCCATCATCTTTCCGTTATTCTTCTCTGCCACCATGATTCCTCCATATCACCAATTCAAATACCTTCGTCCTCTCCTCCTCTCCTCCTCTCCTCCTCTCCTCCTCTCCTCACCGATTCGTAATAGACGCCTTCATCGTACCATATCATTGTTTTCTGTTTTCTTTGAACGTGTACAGGAGGTATCCAGTCTCGTAGAGAAAGGAAGGGCAGACAACACATTCATCAACAGTCATCATTCGTTGACCATCGAAAAGAGCAGAGATCGATATATCACCTGGAAATGAAAGTTGATTAAGAAAGGAACCAGCATCCTCTTACTCTTACTCTCCTCTCCCTCTAGACATGTCTGTAGGGAGCATGCCCATACACGTGACATTGCACTAATCTTCTTCGAGCCAGACTAGTCAAGCGCGGGGAGAGAGAGATCCACTTCTCCTTCTCTATGTCCAGTGACCTCCAGGTATTCAACCTCCAAACTACATCTCCCCAAGTTATTCATCTATGTGTTCTGCCCTTACACTGATGGTGCGATCCAGTCCATGGAAATAAACTTTCGTATCGGGATATAAGGATATAAAACCGGCTTCCAAACCATCGTCTCGAAGCGGTCCTGAATCTTGAGTTCTACTTGCTCGCCGGAATCCAATCTCACCATCTCATCTCATCTCACTGCATCTCACTGCATCTCAACCACCCATCCAAACTTCGGCTCAACCTCCCACAAGCCACAAAGAGCATGTCCGACACCACCTCCCCCATATCACCCACTCGCAACTCAAACCCAAACCCAAACTCAACTTCGAATCCCAAGTCCAACGCATCAACATCGTCCGTAAAATCCATCAAGAAAAAAGCCTTCTCCTGCGACCAATGCCGCGTCCGGAAAGTACGATGCGGCGGCGAACAGCCCGCCTGTCGTCGTTGTGTCGTGAGGAATGATAGCTGTAGGTATCTCCTTGCGCCGACGATTTCGTATACGCAGAAGTTGGAGAATAGGGTTAGGGAGTTGGAGGGGTTGCTTGAGGGGAGGGGCGGGAGGGGAAAAGGTACTGGGGATGGAACTGGGACTGGGTCTGGAATTTTGGAAAAGAGTGGTGAGGGGAGAGAAGAAGTGGAAGGAGATGGAGCGGAATCTGGAGTTTTGGAGAATCTAAAGTTCGAAGAGAAGGAGAAGGGAAAAGGCATGTTGATGTCACATGATGGCTTGGGCACTTTTGACGGCTTAAAGAGGGATGAGAAAGGTGGCATTACGTATCATGGTGCGACGAGCTTCTTCCAATTGCCAAGTCCGGTGGGTAGGAATCCGAATGAGAGATCTGGCAGAGGTGGAGGTATGCATCCTGGGTTTTTGGAGGCTGCTGGGGGAGGGGAGAGGAAGGAACGCTTGGTAAATAATGCGTGGCAGCAGAGGGCTATGGAGACATTTTCGGAGACGCCGGTAAGCTCTTGATGTCTTTCGAGGATGTGAGGACAGGCTGGTAATGATTCTGTAGGAACCGTTTCAATTTTTGTTGGAGGTACATTGGTGTTGGATACAGCCGCTTTTCAACTTTGTGTACAGACCAGCTTTCACACGTACGATACTTCTGTTGATCGAAAGCCGGACTCAAACTGACTGTCTACAGGTGATATGGAATTGCTGGGCTCGTATTATTCCCATACTCTCCTCAACGCTATGCTCTCACATTCCGTGAGATGGTGCAGAAACGACGCCAAAATCAGAGAACTCCTTGAGCCCTTCGAAAATGGCCAACTATTTTCTCGACAAGCACGAACGTTACTATTTGATGAGTTGAGGCAAGGCCATAGCAAAATTCCGACAGTTCAGACACTCCTTCTCCTCAGTGCCCAAGAATGCAGCGCCGGGAATCGAACACAAGCATGGCTGTACAGTGGCATGGCATTCCGGCTCATCGAAGACATGGGAATTACGATTGATGGCCAAAGGTATGCTGGCGCTGTGCAGCTATCAGATGAGGATATTGAAATACGGCATCGTTTATTTTGGAGTTGTTACTTTTGGGATAAGATGATTAGTCTTTATCTGGGAAGGTCGCCGACGTTACAGCATTCGACAGTTAGTCCGCCGCAGATTATGCGTGAGTTTTCCTCCTCTATTCTAAATTAATGGATCTCATGGAAATCATGAGCTATGCTAACACTTTACATAGTCGACGATTCAGCCGAAACCGAATTCTGGAAACCGCACGGCATAGTCTATCCAGATGGCTTTGACTACCCGCCAACGCAAGCACATTCCATCTCCTGCTTCATGAGGATGTGTCAGCTGTCCGAGATCTTCAATCAGATCTTAATCCATATCTACGATCCACTAGGTCGAAATTCCGAAGCTGAGATACAAGCTTGTCTAGCTACCGAAAGTAGAGCGCTGGGACGGTGGTGGGATGACCTTCCGAGTTTTCTGAGGATAGATGCAAAAGATCTCCCAGCTTATTGTCCCCCCAGCCATATCGTTACGCTCAAGTAAAGCACACAGTCCTTGCCAGATAATCGTTTTGCTAAAATTCCCTAGTTGTCTTTACCATACTTTTAAGATCCTACTCTACCGTCCAATGCTCTTCCAAAGGTCTTGCAATATCGCCCAGCAGCGACCAGACCCTAACCACCTCGTTGAATGCATCTCCTCGGCTACATCAATCATCGCAATCTTCGACCTATTTTGTCGTACCTTTGGTGACGATTACTGCATACTTTCGCTGTCGTATAGTGTTTATACTGCTGCCTCGATTTTTCTACTGCAGGTACAGGCCGCAACAGGGCCAGTGGCGGGGGAGGAGATGACAGTCAGGCGGTTGGAATTCTGTATTAGAGCTTTAGAGAGGGTAGGGAGGATCAATCCAGGTGAGTGCCGTCATGTTCAAAGTGTACTGTTTGATCTATCTGGAGTGCTTCCACTGTTCTACGGTCAATTCTAATCTCAAAATCAGTCATCGGCAGTTCGTTAAACCTCATCACCCAAGCATTATCCAAATTAAATATACATTTCCCTGCGGACACCTTCGCAGGACCTAGTCAACCCCCGATAAATAGAGAAGCCAACACCACGCAAGAAGCTAGCTTCCTGCCACTTACGGCGGACCCAGTGCCACCGCCAGCCGAGAACAATGACTTTACTATCGATGCCAACTCGTTCCAACCTCCAGCTGTGCCTTTGCAGGACTTCGGCTTGGAGAATTTCGAAATATCACCGGAGATGCTAGATGCGTTCTCGTCGTTGGAGCCGATCGATGCGACTGTTGGAGCGCTTTATGATTTCAATTGAGTTTGATCTTCGGAACATCGGCTAGCCCGGACCACATGGACTCAAGAAGCAAGAATATACGTCGACCAAACTGATGTCGCGAAGTCCAATCTTGGAGTAGGCTTCGCAGGTTTACATTGTTTGCAGCTCCTTGACGGGGTGCTGTTGGAATAGTTTTGCCGTCTGTATGACTTGATCATATACAGTGAAAGCGATTCCACTTGAGAGCTACTAGCTTCGTCAGTATCGATTGAGAAGACTTCGGGTTTTCTCCCTTACCGTCAGTCTCACGAGTCTCGGGCCTGTCCCTCTCCAGAACGCCCAAATACCGTCTCTCTTCAACGTCTTGGTCGCACAATCCAGCATACCTCTGTATCCACCACCAACACTCTGCATCCTCGTCTTCATATTATCAAACGGCATGGAAGCATATCTATTCCTCAAATCATCAGCCAAACCTAATCTCATCTAAGGAGGGGAAAGCGAACTCACACAGTAACAACCCCACTAACCGCCCCCATCCCCAACGTCACCCCCACATTCCCACTCACTTCCCTTCCCCACCTCCCCTCAACCCTCTCCTGCATCATCGCAAACGTCGTAAACCTGACCATCGAATTCGTCGCCTGCCGACTCACAACCGGAACCGCTCCCCTCCACAACGCCCTCACCCCCTCTTCTCTAACCACTGTAATCGCCACAGAAGGGAAGCTCCGACCTGCAAACCTGCTCCTCCCATTGTTTGCTGTGGAAGCATCTTCCACCAACCGCGTCTTCAACGCTTCACCGGGCGTGACGACGAGGAGGGATTCGCTTACACCGGCTGTGAAACCTGAGAGGACGTTTACGAGGGGTGAGCGAGTTGCAGATCCAGGAGGGGTCTGGAAGAGAACGTCGTAGAAATCGCGAGAAGTCGAGAAGGTGAAGAAGCGGATGGATGACTTGAGGAAGTTGCTTGTTGCGAGGGCGCCGCAGCCGGACTTTTTTGAAGGAAGAGAAATGTTAAAATTGTGTTGAAGAGGGTGATATATTGATATCTTGATGGAATATGGGGGGTATTGGGATTGGGATTGGCATTGGGCTACTCAGGATATTGAAATTTGAGGAAGTGGAACGAAGAGTACATACGTAGAAACCGCGAATGCCAACGGAAGAGTATGTGCTGCGGATGATGGCGAGAGAGGATATTGGCGCGTTGGTGTTGGGCTTGGTGTATTGTGGGAGTTGACGACGAGTTTTGACGAACTCGGCGGGGTACTGAGGGATTCAGTTGAGGTGATATGGCAAGGAGGAGGATGGGAGGAGGGAAGGGAAGATGTACTGTCACCATGGTCTCTGACGCTCCTGCTATACCTCCTGCGAGGAGCTTGAGGGCGATAGGTGGTTTGCTGTCGGTGTTGTCCATGTTGTTTACTTTTGACCACACAGTCTGCGATGAGACACAAATCAAGGAAGTGCAAGAATGCGGACGAGAAGTGATAAATTTCGAGCGTCAAGACGAAATGCAAGGAAGGAATTTGAGAGTCCTGCTCCTGCCAACTATCGTACAGAAATACCGATATCGGGCTTTAATTGCACGTCTTTCCGAAAGATCAAGTACGATGTTTATCTTTTGGTTGAGGTACATTCTCGTCGAACGGATGGCTCCGCTCGGTTACAATGCGGATCAAGCCGTCTGGACCAGCCACTCCACTCCATTATAGACACAGCTCGGAAATTCACCGAGCCCCGGACATTGACCGTCCTACCTATGTTGTATCGGTGCTACGAGGCTGAGATTTAAGAAGTGGGCGAGTTTCATTATGCACGGGCGATGTCCGAAGTGCCATTCGGGCTGTGTTTTGAGGAGGCTTGGGGTCGTTGGGGGTTAAGTCATCCTCTTGTTCTGATTTGGGATTTGATACGAAGTGAGGACCATGGATAGGATGCTTGAAAGTCTGGAAAGTGTAGCGGATGGATGTATACTTGTTAGGCTGGTAGTTTCTGGCCGGAGATGTAGCGGGGTCGGTGGCCGAGATTTGGTTCCTCGTATACCTTTGGAATCACGACTTCAATGCGTTGGAGTAGGATAGGGGTATAGACTGGTGTGTCGGTATATCTGCGTATCTATGCATGTGCGATAAGTTCAGTATCTCGACAAGTTTCGAAACCTGGAAGGCTTTCTTTGATTGGTTATCTTGTATGCGTTCTTCCGTTTCTATCTTCTTTGTTTGGTTTTTGATATTTCATATGCTACTTTACGCAAAGCTACTTCTCCATCTCTGTGTCTCTTCCCACTCTCTCAACATCCCAAAGCATCTCCGCATTCCCCCTAAATACCCTCTCAATCAACCTCTCATCCCACTCACACCATTCCATCACCCTCTTTACAAAAGGCTTGATATCCAACCCCTCAAACCGCGTATGCGGCCAATCTGACGCGAAAACAACTCTGTTCATTCCCGCCACGCGCAACAGTTCTTTTCCTATGGCATCGAGATCTCGCTGGCAGGCGGGATTGGGAGGTTGGGTTGAATCTGGGCGGGTGAGGCGGTAGGGTGCAGAGATTTTGACGTATGTGTTGCTGGCTTGGAGGAGGGCGATGAGGGAGGAGAAGCCGGGGATCGTGTATGGATCCCTCACTTCCTCGATCTCGCGCGCACTACAGTCCAAGTCAGGACTCCCAAAATGATCTAACACGACCCTTACACCTAGACTCGGTACGATTTTCTCTAAGAACACCGCCATCTCAAGAGGGACGTATAGTTGTAGTACCCATCCGAATGGCCGTATCACATCTGCGTACGCTTTTAACATGCTCTTCACCTCTTCCGCGTCGAGATTATTCCCTAGGCCGACGGATTGCAGATTGATCCTCACACCTCTCACTCCCAACCCATGCCATTCTCTCAATTTTGCAGAAGAAATAGTGCTCGGATCGAAAGATACGACACCTCTACCTCTCGAGGGACCCAAGGACCGCAGTGCAGATAAGAGACAAGAGTTGTCGTGCCCGTAGATGGAGGGTTGAACTAAGACGAGGTTGGGGAGGTGGAGATTGGTGCTGAGGGTTGAGAGAGCATCGCGTAGCAGGTGCGTGGAGGGCGTGTAGATGGCTGATGGAGAGAGTGGGAAGTTGGTGGGGTCGAGGATGTGCATGTGGCTGTCCCAGGCATTTGGGGGAATGAGTGAGAGGAAGTCGAAGTCTTGGGAGGTGGTGTCTTCGTTGGTGGTGGTTTTGATGTTGTGATTGGTTGTTTGGACGCAAGATTTTTGCTTGAATGTTGATACTGATGCTGATTTTGGTGTTGAAGTCGAACTGACTTGTGCTCGGTTCCATGCGAATTTGGAGACGAGGACGCGGAATATGCTCGCTGCAAGTGGTCTGAATGAAGAAAGATACATCGTGAAGGTCCTCTGGCTTGGAAAAATGTGCTTCTGGAAATCGAAGTTGAAGATAAATATGCCTGGAAAGAAATTACCCCGACTCGTAGAAATGGAGGACTCCGAAGCAGCGACTTTCGAAGACATTCTTGAGCTATTGTTCTTGTGAAGATCTTGTAGAGCAGTTATTCAACTTCTGTCAGTTCGGCTTTCCACATCGAGTGATGTCTTGAGTCTGTGAGAGTATATATCAGAGGACGACAGTTTCCTCCACATCAGTGATATTCTTTTACCCGCTGTAGCAATCCACTTTCTAGCATCGCAAGTGTATTTCGGAAATCGACCGAGAAACAAAAACATTTAAGCGGGCTTCTAAAAGTGGCGATCCTGTCTTGGCGGTCAGAATGCCGCTTCGCAACTCGAAAAGTAAGGCTCGGTCAGAGTCCGAGACGTCCAAAAGTGGTGGGACGCAAACTTTCTCCACACTTCCTGCAACAACAAACATCTTCTGATCTATACTTGAGCACCTCTTTCCACATTTATTTAGCTCTCTCTTGCGAGAAGACTAGATCACGGATATAGACCGAGAAGCTGAGATTTCTGGGTTGCTTTGGTGGCTTGGCGGCTTCGTATGAGGTTTTCGGGATAGGGGGCGTACTCCAGACCCCGCATTGAGAGTACGTGATTGGGGGTGCATGGGGTGACAGGCATTCTCCACATCCTGGCTGTGAGTGAGAAATTGTTATATATGGGAGGGCGATACCCCGTGTCGTTGGTCTGATAGATCATCACTCCTATCTCAGAGGAAGACGAAGCAGCACCTCACGTCGAGATTCGGAATTCGAAGATTTCATCATGTTCAAGTTTGACGTCAACCGCTATTATGTTTTCACCATCTTGGTTATTGCTGCGGGTGGTATTCCGAAAGGTAAAATCCGTCCTCCATTGAGGTATTCAGGAGTTTGGAATTCTTGTACTGACAGTTGTAGGGTACGATGAGGGTGGTTTCAGCGCCTCAACAGGCTTGACTTCCTTCAAGGATGACTTCGGACTCGCCACTTCTCTCTGGAAGAACAATCCATCTGGACTCGCCGACCGCAAAGCCAACATCTCGTCCTTCGGTGTCCTAGGTGCAGCTTTCGGGTCTCTAATCGCTCTTACTGTGACTGATCGACTTGGTCGTCTGCGATCTTGGCAATGCTTCGTCGCTCTCTGGGCGAGCGGTATCATCATGCAGATATTTTCGTCGGGGATCATACCGTTCATGTTGTTCGCAAGGATATGGGGAGGTCTTGGTGCGGGTGGTTTGACAGTCGTGGCGCCGCTGTATCTGTCTGAAATTGCGCCAGCCAAATCGAGAGGAATGGTCGTCAGTATCTACATGGTGCTTTTGCTTTCGTTTCTCACGCTTGGTAAGTTGCACAACATCATTATTCATTCAGCAGAGCGTCGCCTAATGTAATCAGGCTTCTTCATCAACTATGCCGCCAACGCAACGATGTCTTCAACCGCGACACAATACCGTCTCGTGCAAGCCATCCCTCTCATTCCTGTCGGCTTCGCATTCATAGCCTCCTTCTTCCTGTCCGACACCCCTCGATATCTGGCCTCTAAGGATCGGGGAGATGAAGCCTTAGCAGTGCTTGCACGTCTTCGAAACTCGAAGACTGTCAATCATAGCTTGTCGGAGGAGTACGAGGAGATCCAAGAGCAGATCAGGAGCAAACAGCAGAATCTTGCTGGTGTAAAGATCACGACTATCATCAAGGAGATTGCGACCACTTCGACCTACAGGAAGCGCTTTCTCCTTGGTGCAGCAATGCAGACGGTGGCTCAATGGTCTGGGGGAAATGGAATTACGTATTATATACCTCAGGTAAGCAAGCCTTTATCGATTATTATGAACGATTACTAACTTCTCTCATAGATCTTCGAATATGCAGGTGTCGTTGGTACCAACACGTCTCTCATCACATCCGGCGCATATGGTATTGTGAAGCTCGTCTTCACTCTCGTCTTTACCTGGGGACTTGTAGACGTCTTTGGTCGTCGTCGCTGCATGCTCACTGGACTCGGACTGCAGTGCGGAACACACATTTACATGTCTATCTACATGGCCCTGTTCAAAGCATCCGAGAATAAGCCCGCATCCGACGCTGCTATCGCATCAGTTTTTGTCTACGCAGTCGGTTGGTCCATCGGTCTCTGCACCGTGCAATATCTCTATGGCACTGAGATCTACCCCACACGTATTCGCAGCGTGTGCTACGCTACAAACATGGCGCTGCATTGGTTCTTCCAATTTGCTGTTGTCCGAGTTACGCCGAATATGTTCGTGAGCTTCGATATTTGGGGCGCGTATGTGTTCTGGGCTATGGTTTGTGCGCTCGGCTTCGTTCTCTTGGGCATCTGGGCGCCGGAGACGAAGGGTGTGCCGATGGAGATGATGGAGGAGTTGTTTGCTGGGAAGTGGTGGATGGGGTGGAATGCGAAAGTAGATCTAAGGAGATTTGAGAGAGGGGATGGGGAGGAGGTTGCTGAGAAGGATGCGATGAAGATGGAGGTTGAGAAGGTTTAATTTGTTGTTCTGAATTGATGTCTGATGGCACTTCTTGGGATAGATGGCAAATAAAGATAGGTTGAACAGTTCTTCAAAAGATCAAGTTTTGAAATGCTCGTCTCCAGAAAAGAATGCGGAACGTTATATGACAAAGTGCCCTTCCAAGAAAACGCCACAGACCTACGAAGCGAAAAGGGGCTCGCTTCACTCCATTCAAGAAGCAACAAAGGAAGCGCGGTGCCTCTGCCACAACACATGTACTGTTCGGAGCCAAGTCTCCTATATCACATGTAGTAGCAGTCTCCAAAGGTGCCATTAAAGTGGATTTCCCCCTCAATCGATGTACGAGAGTTTCAGTTTATGGCCTTCTTTTGTATTTACCCCTCGCTTAAACACGGGCTGTCTTGGCCCTGCATTTCTCCAATATGATTAATTGCCTATGTAACCTTGCATCCTGAAGGATGGCTTTTACCTCACATAGATTCATTGTATATCTTCGTGCACTCTCTGAGAAAGTCAACACTGCGCCTGGCCATGATCTCGGAGTCGTGAATACAAGGAGAAAATCTGAGTACCTATGCGAAGAAGGAACGCATGGGAAGTTAGACTTTCGAATCTTAAATGTATTAGAATACAATGTATTGTAGGCAATTATTCGTAGACTTGAGGAATGAAGCGCACTCGAGCTCGAGCAGGTCAATGGATTCTAGTCCAGGGAGGACCCGAAGTTATTCCGAGCACATGACGCTGCTGACGTAAATTTGGCTGCATAAATGACAGGGGTCCCTTAATTTGAAGCTCGGAAGAATCTCTGGATGTTGACGGGGGACGCGATTATTGACGCGACAGTTTCTCAACAAATAACCAACATTCAAATTCAGCATACGACGACGATCTATTCACCAAGTCCACATTATTTCACATCGCACATCACATTCACCATAATCTAGTATCACTATCGACTTCTGGACTCGACCAGCATTACGGACGCCTTGGTGGACACAGGACTCATTTCCCCCTGGGCCCTCGGACAACGAGGTCAATAACATGATTTTCACGACTTGAGGGAATCTGCAACAATTACACCGATGACTCGACCACGACCCGCACATATTGTACAGCCGCTGGGTCAAATATTGGATAGCAAACACTTTCAGAAGAGAGCCGAGATTCGAGCAGCGAAAGGGGCTTGAAGATTGTGGACAACTTTGGGGGACTGGTAGACATCGATATACGAAAAGATGGCGCCCCAGGGTGGAGGAAATATTAAGGTGGTGGTGAGATGTCGTCCGTTCAACGGCAGAGGTATATCGCCCAGTTCTCACGAGGGGCAACCCCTCAATCTCTGAGCCCAAGTACTGACTCTCGTTCTTAGAACTTGACCGTGGAGCAAAATGTATCGTTCAAATGGAAGGCGCACAAACGGTCCTTGTACCACCTCCAGATGCCGAAGAACGAATGCGATCCGGAAAAGGAGGTGCAAAGGATGTCGGACAGAAGGTCTTCGCATTCGACAAATCATACTGGTCTTTCGACAAGAGCGATCCAAATTATGCCGGACAGGATGATCTGCACGAAGATTTAGGGAAGCCTTTACTGGATAACGCATTTCAGGGATATAACAACTGTATTTTTGCCTATGGACAGACCGGATCTGGAAAGTCGTATTCGATGATGGGATATGGAAAGGAGGCAGGTGTTGTTCCGAAAATTTGCCAGGACATGTTCGAGAGGATCGCGCAGATGCAGGCAAAGGACAAGAACGTCAAGTTTACCGTGGAAGTTTCATATCTGGAAATCTACAATGAGCGAGTTCGAGATCTGCTGAATCCATCCACGAAAGGAAATCTCAAGGTCAGAGAACATCCGTCTACTGGACCATATGTGGAAGATTTGGCAAAGTTGGTTGCGAGCAGCTTCAATGAGATCGAGCATCTGATGGACGAGGGAAACAAGGCCAGAACGGTTGCTGCCACGAACATGAACGAGACTAGTAGTAGAAGTCATGCTGTCTTTACTCTTACTCTCACACAAAAGCGATACGACACGGATACCAAAATGTCTCTGGAGAAGGTTGCGAAGATCAGTTTGGTAGATTTGGCTGGTTCCGAAAGAGCGCAGTCTACTGGTGCTACAGGTGCTCGTTTGAAGGAAGGTGCTGAGATCAATCGATCGCTGTCTACACTTGGTCGAGTTATTGCCGCGCTGGCAGATTTGTCAGAAGGCAAAAAGAAGAAGGGTGGGAAAGCCATGGGTCAGGTCCCTTACAGAGACAGTGTTTTGACATGGCTGTTGAAGGACTCGCTGGGAGGAAACAGTATGACAGCTATGATTGCAGCTATCAGTCCTGCGGATATCAATTTTGACGAGACGCTTAGTACGCTCAGATATGCGGACAGTGCGAAGAGAATCAAGAACCATGCTGTGGTCAATGAGGACGCCAATGCCAGGATGATTCGAGAGCTGAAAGAGGAATTGGAAGCTCTACGAGGGAAGTTGAGTGGTGGCGGCGGAGGGCCAACAGAGGAGGTCTATGCTGAAGGAACACCACTTGATAAGCAAATTGTCAGCATCGTGCAAGCAGATGGATCTGTCAAGAAAGTCTCGAAAGCGGACATTGCGGAACAACTCAACCAGAGTGAGAAGCTGTATTCGGATCTCAATCAGACTTGGGAGCAGAAATTGCAGAAGACAGAAGAGATCCACAAGGAGCGAGAAGCTGCTCTTGAAGAACTGGGTATCAGTATCGAGAAAGGATTCGTTGGGCTGCATACGCCTAAGAAAATGCCTCATTTGGTCAACCTGTCTGATGATCCTTTACTAGCGGAATGCTTGGTGTACAACCTCAAGCCTGGAACGACGACAGTGGGAAATGTTGACGTTGTTGGAGAGCACGTCTCCGAGATTCGGCTGAATGGGACCCGTATTCTCGACGAGCACTGCACGTTTGAGAATACTGATAATGTCGTGACTCTGGTGCCAAGTCCAGGAGCAGCTGTCATGGTCAACGGCAAGCGCATAGAAGAGCCCAAACGACTGCGAAGTGGATATCGGGTCATTCTTGGAGACTTCCACATCTTCAGATTCAATCATCCCATGGAAGCAAGGGCGGAAAGAGCCGAGCAGAGCTCATTGAGACATTCCATAATTGCAAATCAAATGGGAGACTTCGAGAAAGTCTCACCCTCGCCAAGTCCGAGGCCAGGACACGAAAGATCGTTTAGCAAAGCAGCTTCGGAAGTTGATTGGGATGCAAGCCGGCCTGATTCACCAATGTCACTTCAACGCGGTCGGGACTCTGATTGGTCTTTTGCAAGGAGAGAAGCTGCTGGAGCCATTCTTGGGCCGGATAAGCAAATCGCCGGACTGACGGACGAGGAGCTAAATATCCTCTTCGAAGATGTGCAGAAGGCCAGGGCTGAACGTGCGGGTCAGAACATGGACGACGACATGGACTCTGTCACTTCGTATCCAGTTCGAGAAAAGTATCTGTCGAACGGGACGCTCGACAACTTCTCGCTCGATACCGCTTTGACCATGCCATCGACGCCAAAACAAGGCGAGGTGGAAGATAAGATGCGAGAAGTACGAGAAGAGATGCAGGTCCAGCTTGACAAGCAGAAAGAAGACTACCAAGATCAATTGAAATCAGCTGAAGCTGCCAACGTGGAGGTAGAGGAAATCAGGAAAGAGAAAGCTCGGATGGAGGAGAGCTTGAGAGAAGTCAAGGAAGAGATGCTCAAGCAGCTTGACGCCCAACGAAAAGAGTTCGAAGAACGCCTTCAATCTATGGCACCGAGATCAACAGAAGGTCCTGCACCTCTCAGCGATCGTGAAATTGCTATTGCAGAGAAAGTGGTAGAGCACTGGAGGAGTCGGAGGTATGTGAGGATGGCGGAAAGTGTTTTACAATCTGCAGCCAATCTCAAAGAGGCCCAGATCATGAGCCAGGAGATGGACGAGAGTGTCGTCTTCCAGTTCACGATTGTTGATGTTGGCCACGATATCTGCTCATCTTACGACATGGTCCTGAATGGCATTTCCGGCGAAGGCGATGACTTGTTTCTCGAGGATGCTGCGAAGCCATGTGTTGCTGTTCGGGTTATCGATTACCGGAATAGTGTTGTTCATCTCTGGAGTCTGGAGAAGCTGCGAGATCGAGTCAGGTTGATGAGACAGATGCATCAGTATATCGACCGGCCGGAATACCTTCAGCATTTCCAGCTCGACAACCCATTCATGGAGACCTGCATGCCTCAATACACTCATGTCGGAGACGTCGACGTGCCTCTAGCCGCTGTCTTCGAGAGCAGAGTGCAAGATTTCAGTCTTGATGTTCTCTCGCCATACACATCTCACGCTATTGGTATGATCAAGTTATCGCTAGAGCCTTCGTCCGCCCGTGCACCCTCGAGTACACTGAAGTTCAATGTCGTCATGCACGACTTGATCGGATTTGCCGAGCGAGAAGGTACAGAAGTACATGCGCAGCTCTTCCTTCCAGGTATCTCGGCAGAAGGCGGTGTCACAACAACACAGATGATCAAAGATTTCGACGAGGGGCCAATTCGTTTTGAGAGTGTTCACAGTATGAGCGTGCCAATGTTCGGCCCTACCAATGTTTGTCTTCGTGTGGCTATCTTTGCTAAGGTGTCGTCCATGCACCTCGACAAGTTACTCAGCTGGGACGATATGCGCGACAACGTTCCAAGACCGAAGCAGAAACGAAAGAATGCTCGGATAGCAGAGTCACAATTCTACACGGAAGAGAAGCATGATGTCTTTGCTCGGATACAAATCCATGAGCTGGCTGAAAATGGTGAATACCTCCCAGTCGAGGTTCTTCAGACAAGCGACTTGGACAAAGGATCATTCCAGCTCCATCAAGGTCTTCAACGACGTATCGTAATTAACCTGACGCACAGTTCTGGCGAAGCTCTGCCATGGGAAGATGTTTCGGGGCTCAGAGTCGGCCGTGTACAACTTGTCGACCATGTGGGGAAGACGCCCGATCTCAGCTCTCCTTCTCCCGACATACCTTTAAAGCTTGTTGCGAAGCCAAAGGTCCAACAAAATGCCAATGGTACCAGCAATGTTACTATCATTGGGCAATGGGACTCCAGTGCGCACGAATCGCTTCTCCTTGACCGTGTCACAGCAGACAAGTACAAGGTACAGATGTCTTTGACTTGGGACATCTCGTCGCCCAAGCTTGCTGAATTGATGACATTTTCAATGGATGTCTGGGGTCAGATACTGTCGCGGTCTTATGTGCGTTCGACCTCGATGTTTGCTTCGCTATGGCAGACAGTGCGGATTGTGCATGCTACTTCCGCTATTTTCTCCGTTGCTATCCGTCCCTCTCCAGTCAAGAGAGCAGGTGATTTGTGGCGAATGAACACCCAGAATGATTTCGTCAAAGGCGAGGAAGGCTTGACGAATTGGACGCCGAGAGGCGTAAGCTTGATCCGAGATTATATCGTCGCGAAGAGGCGAAAGCTGCGACATGCTGAGATTGAAGCAGCGCAACCACTGCTCAGTCGGATCACTTTCCCAAAGGCCTCCGCTCCTGCTGCAAATGGCAACACTCCACCAGTAGAGGAAGAAATTCCTGGGCTGACACTGTCCGACCACGACAAAGAAATCATGGAGAAATATTTGAAGCTGTGGAAGCTTTGCCAAGATCCAATAACTAACATCCTCACTCCCACCAATGTTGAGCCTCCCTCGAACGGCGCACCACCTACCCAAGCCGAAGCACCAACATCGCCCCATCTCCTCGCCTCTGTTTCTCAAGTCACCAAGAATCCAACGATCCTCAAGGGAGGCTACCTCCTCACTCCATCCGCCGACTCCTCGCGCTGGGTACGTCGCTTTGTCGAGCTCCGCCGTCCGTACATGCACATCCACTCCGTCCCCGACGGAGAAGAAGTTTGTGTAGTCTCCCTCCGCAACTCCCGCGTCGACCACCAGCCGCAAATCGCACGTTTACTACGGCGCGATGGCGGCAGCATGGGCGGTGCGAATGGTCGAGGCAGAGCGCAAGCTAATGACGAGGATCGTGTATTCGCCGTGTATGGCACTGATAACACCTGGCTCTTCAAGGCGAGGAGTGAGAGGGAGAAGGTCGAGTGGATCTTCAAGATCGATCAGAGCTATTTTGGGGGAAGTGGGAGTGGTAGTGGTAGTGGGAATGGGACGTCCGATGATGATTATTACTGATTACTCCTCACTCCGGACCGACCCGTATAAGGACGAGATGAGGAGAGACGAGAAGCATTGCAGGTGTCGATAATCGGAGCAAGCGAACAAGCGTGAGGCGGCGGTAATTTGATTTTTATTGATTTTTGCTCTGCTTTCGACTACGCGCGCGATCTTTTCTGGATTGCATCGATCCCATACAGTAACGCCCTAATGTACGCTGGTGTATGAAATGAGTGTATGATACCCATGTTCAGCTAATTTTTACATATATACTACTACCTTTTTCTTTTGTTTACCTCTACATAGATGGGGGCCCGTGGGGAGAAGAGCTGAGATGAGATGAGTGGTTGGCTTGGTTCAGCGAGGGGTGACTTGTTGGCTGAGGTGTCAGAGAGAGGGTTTGGTGTTTTGAGTTAGAGGTTGGGCTTGTGGTCCTCAGAGGGTTGGAGTCAGTAGATAGGAGATCGAAATCGATGAGTTACCCACAGCCGGCCTTTGGCCTGTCTAGTGTCACATATGTCTGTTATGGGAAGTTTTCTTCTTGTATATGTTTGTTTTGAATGTTCTGTCTGATTGTCTGTACCGCCTGTTGCTTCTGGTTCTTCACTGCTTCCTTCTACTTCCTTTCCATCCTCCTCATCCTCACCCCTTACACTCATTTATCACCTCTCCTTCAATTATTCAAGCCCACCTCTCAGACTGCTCATTCCTCTCCATACTCCAATTATCCTCAGCACCTTTCTCGTTCCCACCATTGCCACGCTCCATTCTCTCGACTCCCTCGACGGCATATCCTTGTCCTAAGTGTGTGTTTTTCACACTGTGGACGGTGTCGTATGGACTCTCTTGTTGGGATTCCGTGAGCCAGCGGGTCATGGGTGTGGGGAAATTATCGGTGATGTTGTGGTGAGGGATTGTATGGTTATATTGATTGGGAGTGTTTGTGGTGATAGAGCTTGGGGTTGGTGTTTGGTTGGGCAGGTTGGAGCAGAAGGTGGGGGTGGAGTTGGACTTGGGATGAGTGTTGTGGGGTAGTTGGATCCAGGTTCGGGGGATGGTGGTGTATGTCTTGCGCTGGAGAGCGTTCGGTCAATTCTGGCTGGGAATGCGGGAGGTACCAAGGAGAAGGAGAGAGGGGGCGGGGTAAGTTCAAGGGATAAGGTTCTGAGAGGAAGGACTCAGGGGGTAAGGAGTCAGGGGACAAGGGGAACAACGTACTTCATTGCTAGCAGGATCACTGGTCTGTTGCGTTGCTGAGCTTTGGGAGTCGTTGGCCATTGCGGTCCTGGTGATGGGGGTAATGCTGTTGATTCGTGGGAAGACTGGGGTCAGAATCGCAAGCAGGGAATGTTAATGAAGTCGAGCTCAATGAAGTATGCATCATGTCTGAGGTGCGGCAACGGCCAGCTTTATATCTGTCCAGGCCAGGGCCAAAGCCAAAAGTTGATGAGGAAGGATATCAGAAAATCATGGCGCGAAGCTGCCTTGAAGTCATGATGCCAGTCGACTTGGGTTCGGACTGTGGCTCGCTGTAGGGGACTTTCAGATCATACTCGGTAACTTTACCGATTGCATTTCGAGAGTTGAGATGCTGTAGGGGACTTTTGGATCTGATATGGAACGTTCATTGGCCAAGATTTGGTAGACAACCAAGTTTTGATTCCTTACTATATCCCGAATTCCTGGTCCGACAACGACTACTCACAGCTTCACGTGGCATGGGATCATGATAAAGGCGCGGCATCGACCAGACCCAAACAGACGGTTGACGCAGGGGACTTCTGGAAAGAGCTCCGACGTATAAGATCAATTCTCTCGACGACTCTCGACCTGTAGGGCTATCCAAAAGGATAGTCGAGCTGAAGTGATTGTGGGTACATGTGATCCCAAGCCTCACGCTCGCTGACTAGCCGTAGCCTTGCCGATGTTGGGGACTTTTGGAATCGAGCCTGATTGGTCGACGTAATTGTTGCACTTAGAGGGCATCTCATGCATAAGGTTCTGGGCGGGGAGCAGCACCGGTTTAGCTGATGAGGTGCGGTCAGCACCCGTCACTGGCAGTCGCGGCTCAGTTAGACTGCATGTTGGGGACTTTCGTCAAGCCACATCGGGTTTACCTCCCTTCACTTCAGAAGCTGCCGTAAGGCTGTACAAGCGGTCAGGCTCCAGAATTGGTTGTGTGGCATCCATGGCAAGGAGGACCCACCCGAAACCTCTCAATAATCTTCCGAGGCAAAAAGCAACTTTAAGGTTGCACCAGTGCCATGCCATGCGCTACGTCAACAACCCCGTCCCGTGCATCGACGAACCTCTACCTGGCTACTCATTCGGTAGGATTCGGCCTTGCCAGCAAGACTGCACGAAACGACGCTGGGGACTTTTGATGATAGGCTACGATTGCCGAGCCCTTGCAAGCCACAACAGCTCCAGGCTGCGCAAGACTTTGGGACCACCAGTTTGACACGGTGCTGAGCATGTAGTGCTTGTGATCCCATCAGCAATTCTTGGGATATCACTATTTTCGATTGTTCAAATTCACTTACAATTCTTCTTCCCTACTCACTCGACCCATCGAGATATCCATCTTGCAGCTTGACTTCTCCCGGAGCTGCTAAAACTCGCGCAGGCTCTCCCAACTACCGTTCAACTGCTAAAGATGACGGAGATCGGTACTTTGCCGCAGGCAGCCTTGCCTCACGAGATCGATGTTGATAACGGCATCGACATCAGTCACTTCACCCCTCAAGTCAACGCATCGCAATCACGACCGGACATTTCAGTTGGTGTCAAACTTAAAGAAATTGCCTCTCGAGAGGACTGGGAGACGCTGAAGCCCATCATCCGTTCCATGTACCTCGACAAGAACATGACCCGCCAGGCTGTCACCAAATATATCGCGGAAGAGTACAATTTTAGACTCACGTAGGTCAAGCACTATTTTCACACTTCTAGGTCGAGCTTATAATGGGTATCAGGAAACGTCAATTCAATCGAAGAATCTCAGAGTGGGACTTCGAGAAGAATACGAAGAAAGCCGAGAGAATTTCTGTCCTTGCGTCCATCAAGAGACAGAATGGCATCGAGACCACGACAATTCGAGGACGAAAGCTTGATCGAGCAAAAGTTGAGCGGTGGATTAAGCAGGATGGAGCTGTTCTGCAAAGCGAAGAGATGAACAGGAGAGATGATGGCAAAAACTCAGGTATGTCTCATTCCATCCTTGTGGTATTTCGACCATTGGCACGTACTGAGAGGCTACAGACTGTGCTACCAAGACCTCCGACGACAGTGGAGCGAACGATTTTGGAGTTTCTGGACAATTCGGACAAGCCTCGATCTTCTTAGATGCCGAGAAGATGGACGTTGATTCAATAGATAGTCGTACCACAGCAGACGACTACGGGAGCTCTCTCAGTATCTGGGAGACGGTCAACATTGTCGAATCGCCCCGCCTTACTGGACTTTTTGGAGCTTTGAGCGTGTTTGAGTGTGAGCCATTTTGTCTTGACTGTTCGAACACGACGGGGCCGTTTGACCTCCAAGCCGAGCTGGACCAGATGGAAAGGAGCCTAGACTCGAAGGCCCAGGACGAGGACAACGGCTCTAGTCCATCAGGCGCCATTGTGAGGTTGGACAGCCCCATTCGCAAACCCAAAACTCTGTTCGTACCCACATGGACAACCCAAGATGGGCCAAGCATCGGACTGTCTCCATTTCCCACACCAACAGCCAAAAGTAACTCACCTAGTCACGACTTTGCATCGCCAGACACAGTGCCGCAACTTTCCGAGGCTGAATGCATGGCTAAGATGCCCAAATGGAACAAGATGACGCCTGCCGGTATTCTCGATCTGGCCGATAGCATGGAATCAATCGCGGAAGATTACCACAATCATCAAGATTACCATTCAGCATTGCTCTGGTATCGTCGAGTCATAAGATTGAAGAAGCAGAAACGCGCTCGTCAACTGAGACCAATCGAGACAATCAGTGCTTGCTTGAACGTTATTATTTGCCTCCGAAGTCAGGGAGCATACGCAGAAGCTCAAAATCTTCACCGGAGTCTACATGAAAAGATTTCGGTTCTCTTTCCTGATGATGAAGTCGCCATTAGTTCCAGAGATACTCAAGCGTGGCTGCTTGGAGATTTCGGCGACCTGGAAGAGGAAGAAGCGATTCGTCGTAACATCCTGCAGATACAATTGAGCAAATTCGGACCAACAAGTAGGCAAGGGCTTGACGCTATGCGTACGCTAGGTTCCTGTCTTACACGGAGAAAAGCCTTCTCTCAGAGTGAACACCTAATTCGCACAGTCATACAGCTTGAGTCTCAACTTTTTGGGCACCGTGTGTCTGAAGAAATCCATCTTAGAAACAGTTTAATCCAACAAGTCGATCTTGCGGCGGTATTGAATGGGACAGATAGATATCTGGAAGCAGAACAGTTATTCGGATACATCAACAAAGTATTTCCAAACCTGACTGCGATGGAAGATAGAAGGTCTGATCTGTATCATCTCGAGCTTGCCGAAACATTGAGACTTCAGGGTTGCTTAGCTGAAAGTGAGAAGATCTACCAGGACTTTCTTCATCACCATGGAGCATCCCTTGATCCTGGTCGTCGAGCTGCCATCATGCAGCGGCTAGCAATGATTTCGGAGCAGACCGACCGTGGGAGTGAGGCTGTAGCTTGGCAAAAGACAACATTTGATTTAAATGTTAAGGCATATGGTCTTGAGCACAGATACTCTTTGGCTAGCTGCATGGATCTCGGAAATTGCTATGCGCGCCAGGGTCTGTTTGATGAGGCTATGTTACATTTTGAACAGATGATCTCGAAGATTGACTTGGCCCGCAAGGAAGGAGATGATGTTCCCAATGTAAACGTGGAGAAGATACGAAATTGGATGATGGAAGTGAGCACTGACAGGTGCAAGGCGACAGGGTTCGGATATGCACACAAAGGGATGTTTGATGATGCCATTCTACATTTCCAGCAGCATATCGAAAAGCTTGTCAGAACCCAAATGGATTCTTGCAGTTTTTCTGATTCCCATGCAGCTGAAAAGTGTATCGAGTATATGAAAAGGTGTATATCGTATGTCCTGGTTAGACAGGACATGGCAAGCTGTCAGAGAGCTGGTTTCAGCTACGTCGACCAGGGGCAATTCGACGAGGCAATACTGTACTACCAGCAGGCCACCACGAAAGTCACCGAGGCACAGAGTACAGAGCCAGATAAGAACATGTACTCTGTATATGTTGAGAATTTACAGGCCTGGATGTCTACAGCATATGCTCATAAATATTTGCGCAGCTTCAGGGAAATTGGACAGGGCTATGCGGATCAAGGGCATTTTGACCAGGCGGTTCAGTACTTCCGGCAAGCCATTGATGAGATCGATCTGACTCAAGAGAACTTATCCCACGATCCCAAAGAGTGTATAGAAATCTTAAACTATTGGATACATTATACGGAGCAGTGGAAGGCAGAGTCCTACAAAGAAAGGGGTTCCGAGAATGCCTTCGAAGAACCTGGGCAGAATGTGGAGATGGAAGAGGGGGAGGCTTGAACGTTACGACTTGGTTACCAAGCCAATAGTCTCCCGTTACTCTTCATCGGTCCCCCCTTTGCCCGTCTTCAAGCTTCGATTGGCAAAAGCTTCAAAAGTCAAAAACATACAACAGTGGGTATTCGCTGGTGGTCACCCACCCAACTACTAATCCACCGATCTGAAGCTTAGGTTTGGCAGAGCGGACGGGATGCCCCGTTCTCTTCAGTCTATGGTCGTATGTGATAGGCTTCCTGTTGTTTCGATACTTATACCCTTTGTGTTCTGTCCGGGCGCATGAAGACCCAGAAAAAATTGAAGAGGGTGGTTAAAATGTGGGGTCGGCCTTCGAGCTGGCGTTTGGCAGGATGCAGGAGGGAGGGGGAAGGCTGGGATTAGAGAATAATCGTCACCGTTGCAGGGAGAATGTCATGGGAAGACGTCCAGAAGGAGAAGATGTCTAGCGTCAATTTGACACATTGATTCCTGCCCGAAGTTCGGCTTCAGGGTCCAAACCCTCCGACAACGCCAGCCAGCTTTCTGAGACGAAAAATATACCGTAGCTCAGAGTTTGTCTCTCTAATCGATGGCTTCACTAAATGGATACATTCGAGGTCGAGTCTGTTTGCTGGGACGATGTGAGCGCTGATGACTTTGACGTTGCGGGCGGGAAAGCCTCACAAAGTGGGGAGAACATGGCAAGTGTTTCAGGAGGTCACCAATTGGAATCAGACTGGTCAATTCTCTATTTCCATCTTCTATAGGCTCAGATAGGAAATAGTCAGCAGCCATTGGCTTTTGATTTGATCCAGATGCGAAACAGTCGGTCCAATCTAGTCCACGCGTGGCGGAGGGTTGATGTTTTCTGGATCGATGTACCAGGATCGATTTCCGTCTTGACGCCTTTCATCGGTAGTCCAACCATCCCCAAGCCAAGCGAGTTGATTTTTGCTTTGATAGCCATAATCGAAATCCTCCCATCTCGGGCATTGAAGTGCCTTCGCCAAGTGCAACGTTGATCCTTTGATGTGGTGTTAGTTGTGGACAGACCTTGGAACCTGACAGATCAAGAAAGGAACACAAACCTGGCCACAATGCAGTCACTTTTCCACCCGCTTTCTCGCTTTTGTACCACGAGCGGCAGTCTTCCATGAAGATAGTCTTCGGAAAATAGCTCTGGCAGTAATCCGAAAAGTTCTTGACAGATGTTTTCTTTGGCTCGACCACGAACACGGCGTCACGCTGGGTCTTTTTGAGCACTTCAACAATGTAGTCAACTTGCTTCTCAATGATCAACAAAAGACTTCCAGTGCTTGGCCCAGTGTTCGGCCCTAGGACGAAAAACATGTTGGGGAACCCGTCCGTGCAGAGTCCCAAGTATGTGTCTGGGTATTTACCCCATCTCTCATCAAGACTCATGCCGTTTCGCCCATGGACCGGGAATCGTCCGGTGAAGCTCGTGTTGAAACCCGTAGCGCAGAAAATTGCATCCACCTCTCGGTGCGTACCGTCTGCTGTGATCACACCAGTCAATGATATCTCGGTGATGGGATCATTGATGTAGTTGACTTTCGGGTCAACAATCGCCTCTAGATAGCCGGGACCCTGGAATGCATGTTAGTTTGCCGAACTAATATCTTACAAGAAACGCACCGGTGTCAGTCTTCTGCAGCCTGGAGAGAATGCCGGTTTCAGTCTGGCCATCATTTCTGGATGCGTGCCTAGCCTAGCTTCCATGTGCTTTGCAATGCCACCACCGACGAGGCCGTAGAGCATGGTACCTGGATACACGAATCCATGGATAGAAGCCAATTTACCGTCCATGTCTAAGATTTCCGTCATCAGCAGAGCCCAGAGATAAGAGGGGGTTTCCCGTGCTTACTCTTTCGATATTGGAGATAAAATTCCTTGTCGGTGCGAAATTTCTCTCGAAGTTCTTCTGAAAATTGCACTAGAAACGTTCTTCAATGAGTGCGGAAGGAGAACTGGTGGATTGCTCACTGTCAATCGAGGGTGCATGATCCTTCGTGTATTCTTCGGAGAGAAATCCCGGCGCGATCCAGGTCTTTCCGCGGACGTAGTGATCGATGGTAGCAACTTTAGGCAAGATTGCTGGTATGACTTGAATTCCACTCGAGCCATTGCCGATGACCGCAACTTTCTTGCCCTGATATTGGTGAGCTTGGTACTATCTGAAGGAATCTATTGGATTCACTGACCGAATAGTCGTATTCTTTGTCCCAACTGGCAGTATGAAGTAGTTTTCCTTTGAAATCGTGTAGGCCTTTGATGGTTGGCCAGCGCCAGTCATTCAGCGTGCCTGTTGCGCTGATGACGAAATCTCCAGTGTCTGTGTGGACTTCGTTCGTGAGGGTGTTTTTGATCTGTGCCCTGCGGTCAACTCAATGCTGCAGTGGAACTTTGCTTCTCAAGATGGTACCTCAACTGTCCATTTGGATGACGACTCGTCCCAGGTAGCCTTTTCAACTTTGGAGTTTGACACTACGTAATTGCGCACGCCATACTTCTGCGCAACTCCGTGCCAGTATTTGAGAATCTCACTCCCAGCCGCATAGAACGTAGTCCAGCTTGGGTTCGGTTCGAAAGTCGCCTGGTATGAATGGGCGGGAATGTCTGGGGGTGATTTGCAATCAGCAACGAACAATCTGAGCACTTTTTCTTCGAGGGAACCTTACCACAAGCAAGCCCTGGGTAATTGTTCTCAAACCAAGTTCCTCCAATGTCCTCGTTCTTATCGTAGATTACCAGTTCAGCGGAGGGTATATATTGTGGAATGCGGATACCACAGAGAATGCCGCTGATGCCTCCCCCAATGACAATGACTTTCACTTTCCTCCCCTCATCAACGGCGCGTGCTTCGAAGGTAGCCATTGGAAAGCCTTGCGTTTCTTCCTCGAATGTTCTTAGTCGTCTAGTTTGATCAATATCTGACAACGGAACCTGGAGGAGAAGAGTCGTATTTGTGTATCATCTTTGGTTCCGTGGATGGAAACTTTCGGTGGCCAAGTAACTATATTTGTGATTGTCTTGAATGTTGTTCGGGCAGAGACACTTACACCGCCCAGATTGTACCTCTGTTTCTTGCTAATTGAATACATCTTCAGGGGGCCCAGTGCTCAGTTCACAGCCGAGATCATCCTCCGAGGCGGACTTCGCTCCTCTCATCCTCCGCCCCTTGTTTCAGTATGCAACCCCGCCTTCCCCACTACCCCACCCCCACCTCGAAGTGAAAACACCGGCACTACAGGTGGCTACTCAAAATAGAAACACAATTCAGAGCATGAACTATTCTCGTATTATATCAACGACCAAATGTAAACACTACATTATTGACCGCTACTAAATGTTGTGTGGTCATTTTTAGGCATCATGGCAGTTGCAGAGTATTCACGAATCTGGGTCGGCGATGACTGCAATCTCAGCATTAAAAAAACGACAGAGCTCCTCAAGCCATCGTCCGGCGAGGTTCTCGTTGAAGTTCTCTACTCTGGCATCAATCCAGCAGACTTGAAGCATGCAACGCTGCTCGGAATCAAGTCCACCACGGCGGGATACGACTTTTGCGGACGGGTCCTCCAGACAGGTGACAACTCCGATTTCACAGCGGGCGACATGATAGCTGGCTATACACCGACTAGCATAAATCGTCCTGCGAAGTATGGCGCCCATCAAGATTTCCTGATCTGTCCGGCTTCGATGTGCTTTCTGGTACCAGAAAATCTTCCTCAGACTCATGCAGCCTGCCTGACTGTCATCACCATGACCGCCGCCGATGCCGTTTTCAATATATTGAAGTTTCCTCTGCCTTGGCATACAAAGCTACCACCCAAAACACCATTTCTCATCTGGGGTGCCTCCACTGGCGTCGGTCTCTCTGCCCTCCAATTCGCCAAAGCTGCAGGCGCGGATCCCATCTTCGTGACGGCTTCGAAGCCACGACATGCAGAGCTACTAGAGTTGGGGGCCACGAGATGCTTTGAGTATTCCAAGTCGGATGTGGTTGAACAAATTCAAGCTGCGTTCAAGGAGGCTGGGTGCGGGCCAGTTCAACATGCTTTCGATGCAGCTGGCTCTTACAGTACTCCCTCGACGGCAGATTTGACTACACAATGTGTCGCCGACACCGCCAACATCGTGTCTGTGGTACTGAGGCAAGATAAGAGATTCTCATTGCCTGTTGCGGTGTGCGACGTGCCGGTGACGATCCATCCACCACAATCACCTGTGCCGATCACCATTCCTGCCAGAAAAGAAGATTCAGACAGGGCTTATGAGGTCCTACACTGGCTTGTGAAAGGATACGGAGAAGTTTACAAGATCCCATATGTCAAGGTTATCGAAGGAAACGGAAAGGAGGTGATAGAGCAGCTGCGGATCGCTGCCGATGGGGGTGGAAGCTTTGGGAAAGTGGCGATAAAGCATCCTATAGAGTAACGATATCAAATATTTCCAGATACTTCAATATTGTCTGGCTTACCATCATTTTCCAAATGACGAGAGGAAATAAATGCTCTCTACTTAATTTATAAGTCACAAATCGGTGTATAGCTACATCAAGGGAGTCTGCGCCACAAACAAATACTTCAAGATCGCCCCTTGATCGTGCCTTTAAATTCAGCCGAACTGAACTCTCTAAGGACTGTCCTCATCTGAATAATGTTTCTCTTCGAAGAGGGTGTTGAGCATGGCAAGGACAACAACGAATGTTTTCTTCAGAGCTCGCGTAATCTCGCTTCCAAGTCATGCCGCTTTTCGTTCGAGAATGTTGACACAAAGATTGGGTTCTAGAGATCGGCTGCGAGACCCAAAATATAGGTTATGTTAGAAGGATCAGGAAACTCGACAAGTTTAACTGTATCGATTCACGATGCTTGGCTAGTATAAGGTCACAATCATGACTCGTTCTAGAGCCTGTGGCGTGCCTTGTTCCCCGCAATGCATCGGACCCCGCCTCCCTGGACAAACTTGATGACCAGCAACCGCCACTCTCCATTCGACCCCGCCTTTCCCCAGAAAATGGTGTGCTTGCAAATATACCTGCACTTGTCTCGTTCTTCTCGCATTCAAAAATTGCCAAAATGACATGACCGAAAACACAGATTTCCAATGACCACTGTTTTTCATGGTGTAGTTATGGACTTTGATCTGACTTTGGCAGGTGCCAGCATATTGCCGTAAGGTGTTTCGAGATCGGCGGCTCATATTTCTTGCCGCGTGTCAAGCGGGTCGGTTTCGAGGTGGCTTTTGGCGTCGTTCTTATTGGTAGTGTGACGCTCATCAATGCTCAATAACAACTTACTAATCCCCGTAGCAAGGTGACACGCCGTCCGTTTAGCTGAACCCCATACCTTCCCAGCAAGTGCGGAAACAACGCTTCGCGGCATGAACATACGGGAGATCATCCATTCATCGATGATTTTCTACTGCAATCAAAGACTCAGTTGTCTTTCGATTGTCGAAGTTGTTAGCCCAAGAATAATTCTCGTCTGCCCCTCTCCATCCTCATAAGGACGCTACTGAGATATATATTAGAATGGCTGCGAATTATACCTCTACCTCTACCTCTGGCATAAATGCCGGGAAGCCTTACGGTTGCTTTTGGTGCCCTATGCACTTCAAACGGAAAGAGCACAAAGCCCGTCACGAACAGTCACGTACGTTCCATCTTTAATGCGAATAATAGTCTATGTGTGGCTTCTAAAATCAGCACAGATATGCCGCAACGCTCTTTCCCCTGTGCGCACTGTTCAAGTTCTTTCCTTCGCAAGTATGATTTTGATCCATCATTTGGATGATTCTCAAGGGCAACATCTGATCTAATTTCTTTTCAGAGACGTACTGGTGCGGCATGTAAGAAATGTTCACTTTGGCAACGACCGAAATTCGAACGACAATCTTGCAGAGATCTGCCGTACTCCTCGTCGAGAGAGCAAGGAGAGTCGAGAAAAAGAATCGCTCACACATCCGACCCTTCTTCCCGTCACAGATTGTCACCCAGCAAGTTTGAATGAAATCGCTCGGAACAGGATCGATGGAGGGAGCGCTACTCAGACGGCATATACTGCGTCAGAGGCGGTCGGGCAAGATGACGGTGAATTGTTCGAATATGGCAGCAACGCCATGGTAGAAGACGACTTACCCTACGAACCCTGCGACCTCTTTCCAAACAACAATTTCTCAGCGTTGCCATATGGTATTTCCTATCTCAGCTCCATTTTCGATCTTTCCCCCAGTAGCAACGTCATGTGGTTATCTGGAAATGAGATTATTACTCCTGAACAGGTCTCAAATGATCAAATGGAGGACACAATACAACTCATGGAGAAAATAGAGCGCATGGCTCAGCACTCGCCACCTATGAGCACTTCAGCGACTCTCGAAGACGGTGGAATTGATCGGCTGAGGCAAATCCTTCTTGGCCTTGGAGTACATGATCAACGATTCAACTTCTCAAAGTTTAGCCTTCAGACATACTTGCGAAACTTCTTCAGGTTCTTTCACCCTCACCTTCCGCTCTTTCACGTCCCGACTTTCGATGCATCCAGGTGTCCAGAGGCTCTGCTCCTTTGTATATGTACTATCGGGGCATTCCATTCGTTCGATAGTCGAGATGCCCATATTCTTGGAGAATATGCAAGCTTGTTCTTTGAGACTCAATGTCTCACGATGTCCTACTTGACAAAACTGCAGGCTGTTCTACTCTTAGCAACGATCAGGAGCTTTACGGGTAGTAAACAATCCTCGGACCGGTCTTTAAGCCTTCAGATGCGGCTCGTTACGGTTCGTCATTGCCTTACATCCATTGTCTTGAAAGTTACAAATTCTGGGATCTGATTTGGTTTATTAGGAGTTCCACCAAGCGCCAGTCAACTTACGCTCGTCAACAGCCGGTACATGGGAAGAGTGGATTGAAATGGAGGGTCTCAAAAGGTCAGCCGCACAGATGCAGCCTGTCCTGAATAATGTACTTTGGACTAACACTTTGACAGATCCTTGTGTCTTATTTTGACATACCTTGCCGTAATGAACGCCTCATTCTCAACGACTCCTGTCATGATTGGCTTTGAATATTCCATGGAGTTGCCTTACGACGAGCGATACTGGACAGCCGATTCGGTCACTGCGTGGCAAACTTTGGACACTCGATCCAATGTGCCACAGATGTTCAAGTCGACTTTCCACCAATTGCTTTCGGAAGAAATGACGCAACTTCCCGATCCTGGTTTGATGGCCTTAAATGCTCTCGTCGCGGCTTTGTATATCCATATTTCTCAGACAAGGTCTATGTCCCTTCATGCCCCAAACATTGTTACGGAACAACTGCGAGAGCGCTGTGCTACTGCACTGCGTCGGTGGCTTATGATGATATCTGTATTTCAAGACAACGACTACGTCCATAATGGAAACCAGACACTTGCAGTCGGCGCTGTACTTCTTTGCGAATCAGCATTTGTCCAACTCTATATAGACCAGTCATTGCTAAGAGGTGCCAAAGTTGACCTGCTGAATGCAGACGACAACGGCCAGGATAGGCTGTTCCAGCCAGTTACTCGAAGCATGGAGATGACAATGGCCATGTACCACACGATCACATCAGTTCGTGGACCACTCTCACACGGCATGCAATTCTTGATTCGCACGGGGTGCATTGATTTGGGCATTTTTCATTGTTTACTTGGATTCCGCAGCATTGTGTTTCTGGTCAGGTGGCTTTACACGTTAGAACTTGCATCTCAGGATGGAACAGAGGAGAGTCTGACATCTGAGGAGAGCGAGATAGTCGAGAACCTTCGTGCCTGTATTTATCAGTCTAATGTGCCGTCACTTGCTGGTCTTCCACTTAGCAAGGCATGTGCCAAACTCTGGGGAGATGTCACGGGCGCGATGAATTCACCTTGGGAGATTACCTATAGGCTAGGAGAGTACCTTAAAGTGTTTGTATGATAGTTTAGCGTCGGTTGTGGCTTGTTCTCCCCAGGTTGTGATTGTTGAGACAGGGTTGCTTGTACGAAATACATGGGTTGCAGATGCATCAAGCTGTATCTGATGATATGGATTGGAGACATGCAAAGACTAAATCAATGGCAATTGCTGAGCACCTCAATTTTCTTTTCTATTACTCCCCGTTCCCTTTCCGCGTCTTCTCACCTAGATTTGTATTCCGCTCCGTCTTCCATCTTCCGCCCTCCGGTCACCCAGACACTTCATCCCTTCTCCATGGCTTCACGCCAGATGGTCCTTCTTCTCGGAGAAGTTCGCAATCGCCGGACTGATTCTGGTCGGATTGATCTCCTGAAAAGAGAACTGAGCTACGCCATGCACGACCAACGGATCCTGAGCCACGAGGGCTTTCATAGCCTCGAGGCTGGGTGCCGCTGCGATACACACCCCGCCCTCCAACGGCACCTTCTGGGCGAACATGAAGTAGGTGCCTTTCTTGAATTGATCCTCGAGGAAGTCAAGGTGAGCGTCCATGTGTTGGAAGGCTTCCTCGTTCGTCTTCGTTGGGGAGGCAGAGAGGATGAATAGACCCATGTTGAAGATTTGTAGACTTGAAAGGGGTGGACAAGGTTGGTATCGATGCTGGGACTTGTTGTGAATTAGCTTTACCTCTCCTAACTTGCGGTATCTGCTTTTGACTTACCTTGTTGGGTACAAGATGACAGAAAACTTTGAATGTCAGGAAATTCTGAATTTTCAGAGTATATCTTCGGAGTTTACTGGGCTGTCAGTGTCGTAATCGTACTCTTTATATCTCAATTGTGTCCAGACAATTGGTCTCAAAATATTTCCATCTTCCAGACGACGCATTGCATTCCGCCCTACGCTCGTGTCAACAAAGTATTATGGCCAGTCAAGTTGTTTTCCCCCACATACAATATCCTGCGTTGCTGTAAATGGAGATTCCAAGCAGTCAAGATCGTGGAGGAATGGCGGGGGTGGAGGCGGGGTGCATTTATCCGAATCAACGCCGCGGGTTTCAGAGCTTCCCTTTTCCCAAGAATGGATTTGATTCGTGATGATTGTTTACCCACAAAGTGCCTAAATTTGGCTTTCGGGGGCGAATTGGATGGCTCGGGAGCAGCGTCGGTGTATATTTTTTTTTTTGATAAGTCCGAAGTTGATATTGAAAACGGGACTTCCGAGGCTAGACCCGCGCGCCGGCCTGACAACTTGATCAAAGGTATCCTTAGTCGTGGAAGCCCAAGGAGGTTTCAAGTTGATGCATTACTCATGAAGCTAGTGTTACTGGTACTACTCCATGGAAGTCTTGTGGCACCACGAGTTCGGTTCTCGACCTCTGACAAAGGAACGAGTGGGTGCATGAGGCGGGGGTGGGGGTGGGGGTGGGGATACGAAACAGTGGACTTTAGACAGAAGTTTTGGAGCTTCCTATTCGTACTTTTGCTGCACAATAAACTGTATCTATGCGGAGGAGCGACATCCAGTAACATTTTTATGCTATTGGGGCACAAATGCGTAAGTTGGGTTCGTGGCGCGAAAGTGTCAACAACTTGGCGAGCTTCAATGCAACAAATTTACCGCTTGAACCATCCCCCACCACACCTCATGATTTGCTAATTGGTCTTGCCTCATAGGATGGATGTTGGAGTAGTTTGTCCCGGACATAGACGGAGGCTCGGTGTGTTTTTATATTCCGCTTCGAAAAGCCATTGTGACTTTTGGGGCTAGGATTTGTATAAAGTGCTCTCTTGGTGGCTGAACAGATGTAATATGCTCTTTTTTCAGCATTTTTGGATCACTCACTCCATCACGTCCGGTTCCCAGCTCTCTCATTATCGCCAACAACATTCCCAGCAACATGTCTCCTCCAGGCCATGGAGGATTCGACGAGACTTTCGGTTTACACGGCGAATGGCCGGATCTGAACAACTACTTCCATCCAAGCTTGCCGTCTAGATTAGAAGGCGAGGTTCGTTCTCTGCAGGTCTTAGGCAAGATTCCCGATGCTATCAATGGGACTTTCTATCGAATGTCTGCGGACCCTCTTTTCGCCCCCGACCCTCGTATAATCTGGCTTGACGGTGACGGCGTCATCTCAGCACTACGCATTCACAAGGGAAAGGCTGACTTCAAGCTCCGCTACGTGGAGACTGAGAGACTGAAGCTGGAGAAGAAGGCAGGCAAGGCACTGTTTGGATTGTATCGCAATCCGTATTCACATCATCCTTGTGCTAGAGCAGCCATCGATAGTGTGGCCAACACCAATGTTGCCTTGTGGGCAGGGAAGCTCTTTGCAATGAAGGAATCTGCTTTGCCATATGAGGTTGATCCGGATACGCTAGAGACGAAGGGATATGACCCATTTGGACAGGTCAACTCAAGGACTTTCACAGCACACCCCAAGGTTGATCCGCACTCCGACGAGCTGGTGGTCTATGGCTATGAAGCCAAGGGTCTGGCCACGAATGATATTGTTGTTTACAGTATCGATAAGAACGGAAATGTCAAGGACGAGCAATGGGTCAAGGGCCCTTGGGTAGCATTCATGCACGACTGCTCTATCACCAAGAATTTCATTGTTATTCCTGTACCGCCATTCGAAGCTGATGAGGAGCACATGAAATCTGGAGGTGCACATTTCGAGTGGCAGATGCACAGGAATCTCACATTCCTCGTGATTCCCCGAAGGAGGGGCAAGAACCTTCCACCTGGGTGGAAGGAGGGCGAGACACGAGTGTATCCCTGGAAGAATGGCATGACCGGTCACTCAGGCGGCGCTTGGGAAGAGGATGGGAAGCTCTACTTGGAGTCCGGCTGTTTCACGGACAACATGTTTCCGTTCTTCAACAACGGCAGACCGCCTAATCCCGAAATCCAGATCAGTTACGTGCGATGGGAACTCGACCTGAGCAAGCCAAGTGGAACAAAAGTTGCTGACCCCAAGATACTCTACATGGGACCTTGTGAGTTTCCTCGCTTCGACGAGAGATTCATGACCCGCGAAGTCGATGTCTCGTGGATGGCTGCTACCCTTCCTACCAAAGGAGACGTAGAAGGCCCAGTCCACGCTGGACTGAACGGCTTATTGATGCACAGCAACAAGACCGGCAAACAGCAATTCTTCAATCCAGGTCCGAACTGTTCAGTCTCGGAGCCGGTGTTTGTTCCTCGGACCAAGGATGCACCAGATGGCGATGGCTGGGTGATCTCTATGGTGGAACGCCAGGCACGGCATAGGAATGACTGTATCATCATCGATACCAGGGATTTCTCCAAACCAGTTGCCGTGATCCAGATGCCGATGTACGTCAAGGCGCAGGTTCACGGTGCTTGGGTGGAAGAGGACGCCCTGGCAGAGGTACCGAGCAGGTCAGCATTTCTAAAGCCCGACGAGAAAGAGGTCGTATTGATGGGAAGGGGTTCGCTTGCATTCTTGTAATCCATTACATTTTAGCAAATTGATTTGAAAGATTGGCCGCTGCCTGGTTTGTCGATCTATTGAGAAATGGTAATTTTGGATTCTTTGAAATCTCTGGCATACTGGTGAAATTCTATGATCTTACGCTCAGTATTACCTGCTTAGAACTCCCCAGTACTTAATTTGAAGTCAATTTTCTGGCTGTCATCAAAATGCTTCCGACAGGCATCATCTATCCCAGTCCTAATTTCGCAGACTCTCATTGTTCGCTCATCCTCGACACTACTCCAACTACCACCCACTCTCCCTTCCTGACTCAGCTCAACCTGACTACCCATGTCAAACACTTCCCCTGATCTTTCCAATGTTCTTGTGCCGCCACCAACACGAGATCCATACCCACCTCTATTCTCACCCGAATTACGCGAGCGAGAGGACAACACCCCCGGAATCATCCTCTGAACCAGCGGCTTCAAACTCGGCGCAGCAGCACAAAACAGAGCCGTATTAATCTCCACCGACGTCCAAACCGTAATATCATAACTCTCATACGGTATAGCACCAACACTTGATTCGATTTCATGTACGACGCGTACGGCGCGGACGAGAGCTGCGACGATGATGAGGAGACTGAGGCTTAGGACTGCTATTAGACCGAGTTTCTGTCGTCGGGGCATTTGGAGTTTGGCTGGGGAGAGGTTAGTGGTATGGTCTGGGCGATAGGTGGGCGAGGGGGAAGGGGAGGGGAAGGGGAGGGGAAGGGGGGAAAGGGGGACTTGCAGATTCTAGGGAGGATGAATGCGAGGAGGGCGATGTCGCTGAGGATGTTGAAGACTGCGGAGGAGATGATGATGGGAGATTCGGAGTGGCATTTTGCTGGTATCAGCGACCATGCGCCTGCATTGTATCAGCAAATCGAACAAAAGTATGACGTTGAGCGCAACTATCAAGTTACCGGCCGGTGGATCGCATCTCAGACCGTGCGCTACCATGATGGGAATTGTCGACAGAACCACAAAGCCCGACATTGAATATATAAACAGCCTCCCTCCCTTGTCTTGGAATATCCGAGCGTAGAATGCACAGATAGCGAGCTTCACGGTCATCAACGTGAAGGTATATAACTCCTTACACACAAACCCCAATCTCATTGCATCGGAATCCTGCGCGGGAGTGCGAAGCTTGGTGGGCTTTCCAGTACCGGACTGTGCCAGTACAACATTCAGTGCTCCCAGAACAACGCCTCCTGACAGCTGTTTCTTCATCAGTAGTGAAAAATGATGCCGTTCTATGGGAGGAAGAAGACCAGGTATTTGTTTCAGTGGACAAGTACGCACCCATGACATGAGGAGCAAAGTGTCATCGATGCCCCAGAACTTCAGCAGGACTGCGCGAGAGTAAAAGCGGCCGAGCAGGCAGATAGAAGATATGGCAAAGGGGAGGATGACGCCGATGAGTACATGTGGAAGGCGAGATTCAGCGAGGTTGGTAGTATCAAAGTCGGGAATCTGCGTGGATATTAGCTTGCTAGAAAGACAGACTTGGGAAGCAGTCTATCTCATGACTGTCGAGCGACTGAGAACCATTGACTGACAGTGGAAGACATGACAGTTACCAACATGGGCTTATGAATAGTGAGTCATTCCAAGGCAAAGATGAACTCAATTACTTCTCTCGCGTTCCGAAGACTCAATCAATGCTCGGGGCTTGTCGTTTGGCTAGATACCTCAGGGGCAACCATGAATTAAATCTGGGGTATCGATCCACACTTATACCAACCAGCTTCATAGCCTCCACCAAGTCCCTTGCCATGACCCAATGGAGGGGCACGAATCGACAATACGGGGAAAGCAGGTAGTCAGGTACGGCACGGACGAGTCTTTTACCCCAGACGGCAAGCTGCATGATGGCAGGAGCGAAGCCATGTAATCATTGGTAGGTCCGAATGCGAGGCGCTGAATCCCTGACTGAGTTTCGGTCCACCTCCGGAACAGCTTGGGGTCTGAGATCTGAATTGGGCGGATGAAAATAGTCGTGATCGGGTCCCACTCTGCACAGCTACCAATACAGCAGAATGAAAATGGTGTCCGGTGGTATTCCCAGCCGTAACCTCCAAACAATAGGACCTAACATGCCAAAATATATAGAAGCAAACACCTCCTTTCCAAACGTTTAGCGATTTGCGAGAAGCAGAAATACGGCAATAAAATCCACTAGTCGGTCGACCGGCAGGTTGGTGGGTAGCAAGATCTCCAAGTTCGCAGCCACCTCCACCTCCACCTTACCCCATCTGGTTCAGATGAGATTCAATACACATACAAGAGGATAGGGACGCAAAGACTGCCGACTGCCCCACGACACCGAAAACACACCAGACCAAGCGAAGCGAACCAATCGGAACGCCACCCTTACCAAATTTACCTTCCTCCCGCAGCATTTTCCAGAAAACATAACTACAATCAGTCAGTTCTTACTTCTCCACGACCTATTTGCACTAAACTCGTCGATTTAGATTTAAAAAGTGCAGGAAGCGTAGTGCGAGGATGCCAGCCAGATAAACCAAGGGTGAAAGACCGGGACGGCTGGTAGTGGAGGAGCTGAGGGCGTTGTGTGAGAGGGGCCGGTGGCACAGCGGGGAGAATTTCGAAATAAATGCATGATTGTGATAATCGCGAGGGTGGAAGGGTTTACTGGGGAAATGAGGCTTGATTTGGCGTAAGCAGACGGTACGACAATGTTTATCGTAATTTGTGTCTGTTCTGGTGAATGAATAGAGAAATGATAGGGTGGAGTCGTGGTGCTGAAGTGTTCCAGGTGGACGGACTGCTGTGTTGGTGGACTTGTGGTGAGGAAGCGAGAGTATAAGAGGATGCGTTGAGATTTTGGTGAGTGAAAAGGCCCGAGGAAAAGAAGAGATGAGAAGATGGAAAAATGAATAGGTTCAAATGTTTTCTTCGGCATCTGTCTGCCTAGGTATGAAACTCGTACAGAGATATAATACAACCCACCAATCCTGATATCTATTCGCTTCCCAAACTCCATTCCCGCAAACAATGCACCACATCAAAACCAAAAAAGCTCTTCTCCACTCTACGCTCTCACCCCACCACTCATAGGCGGTGCATTCCTTCCCGTCTCATCCTTAACCATCAACCCCTCATCCTGCACTACTCCACCAACACCCGCCTCCTTCTGCTTCCTCATATTCCTTCCCTTCCCCTCCAATCTCATATTATCCGTCCCCAATCCCCCATCCCCAATACTGTTCTTCGTCTCCTCATCAAACTCAAACCTGCCACTTCCCAACGGTCTAACATGCAACAAATACATGGCATCAACCTCCTCCAGCGTCTTCCCGCTACTCTCAATCAGGAAGAAATACACCAGGAAGAACGCCGCGAGGTTACACCCCGCAAACACATATCCATAAGCGAAATCAATATCGCCAGTGATGAAAGGCGTGAAGAACGCCAACATGAAATTCCAGAACCAATTCGCACTCGTCGCGAACGCCATGCCGACAGCTCTATACCGATAGGGAAACATCTCCGCAATGCAAGCCCAAACGAGGGGACCCCACGTCATGGCAAAACTGACGATAAACAGACAAGCGAAAACGATCATGACCGTCCCTGCTGTCTTCGCAGTCGAGGATTCGGCTACTGCGCCTTTGAAGATGAATTGGCCTACCGACGCGAAGATCAGGAAACACATGCACTGCCAGAGGGCGCCAATGTAGAGGGATTCACGGCGACGGCCGCGGCGCGCGAGCCAGACGCCGAAGAATGTGGCGCCGACGTTGACGCCGCCGAGGATCATGGCCGTGACGTAGGAGTTATCTAATCCGACGCCCGAGAATACCGTGGTGCCGTAGTAGAAGAAGTAGTTGGCTCCCGTCAACTGCTGCAGCATCTGCAGACTCATGGCGAGAGCGACGCGGTACAGCATTCGTGGGCCGGTGAGGGCTTCGTACCATGGGTGGTCGCCTTGGGTCGCTTGCATGACTTTTTCGATCTCGGCCGTCTCGTTTTGGATCAGGGGGTGAGTTTCGCTGAGGCCGTAGAATTTGGACATTGTGGTTGTGGCCCGCGAAGAGCGCCCGTGGTTCCAATCGTGACGGGGGGATTCGGGGAGGAAGACTATGCCGACGCCGAGGATGATGGCCCAGATGAAGCCGATCCCCATGGGAATGCGGTAGGAGCCGGTGTTGGTCATGGCTTCGGTGCCGTAGTTGATGCAGTCGGCGGTGAAGATACCGATCGTGATGAAGAGTTGGTAGCAGCTGTATCTGGTTAGTTGTGTTCTATACGGCGAATGGAGAGGGGGATGGGGACGTACGATACTACAGCTCCTCGGACGTTGACGGGTGAGGTTTCGGACATGTAGAGAGGGACTAAGACGGAAAGTCCGCCGACTCCAAGACCGGCAACCCATCTACCCATCACGATTCCTACCCACATTCCTGGACCGACAGCCATTTGGACCACGACACCGATGCAGAAGACAAGACACCAGACGGGAATACACCATTTGCGTCCATATTTGTTGGCGAATGGTCCGGCAATCAGACATCCGATGAGAGTACCGATAGACAGCTAGAGAAGTTAGCGGCTGCAACCTTTGGTTGATGTTTGTTAATAAAACTTACCAGAGCCACGATCAAACCAGAGCGAACATTGGTAAAATAATAACCATATGGATATTTCTCTGAAACCTCCGTCCTCTGACCAAATCGCTCGAGGAAGACTTCCATTTCCAGGAAGCCAGAAATCTGTCCAGTGTCGTAACCGAAAATAAATCCTCCCATTGCTACCAAGATAGCCATAATAATTGTTCGCATCGTGATTGCCGGCACTTTCGTGTTTGCGCTGCTGCCATTGCCATTGTGCAAATCCTTCTCGCCCAGTACAGCTTGTCGTGCCGCAGTATTGTCTACCGAATTTGCCGTTGATGGGACAGCAGTACTGCTATTGCTGTGTTCCACATCGCGCTTCTTGTTAAAGAACTTCATCGTTGCGGTGATGATTGAGTTTGAGCTTAGAGCAGAAGTTCATGAAGAGGAGGCAAAAACCACACGAATGGGACGGGAGGGCTACATATATACGTATGGGATCTTTTCCGCACTGGCAGGAAGGAGTGGATCGTGAAGAGGAGATCGGCAGGGTCAATTGCCTTTCACTTACTCGTTGCGGTCTGCGGCACAAGACTCCCAAGTTTGCTTATCGATCGTAAGAGGAGCTTGTACGAGTACCAGTGACGGAGTGGGCGCTACTTGTTGCCCCTTGTTCCTCAATCAGAGGGCCTGTTCGGTGACGCTTGTCTCTCTTTTTGCCTTGGTTTACACGCCAGCCCTTATCCATAACGACAGCGTCACCGGCTGCGAGGCAACGCCAAGCCCCAGACTGGAGAACGCGGAATCCCCAAACGTCTGACAGATGGGAGTGGATGGATGAAGTGGATTGATGTGGATTGTGTCAGTTGTACATCGGCTGCATTGGGTCACTTTGGGTGGCATGTTGTGAGGATAGAATTAAAGCGATGACGTCGCTGCAAATATTTCTGCGAGAAAAAACAAGCAAGCGAGTCAAGCCGCGGCTTGTTTTGCAGGAACCGACGATCCGGGAAGCTCCACCTCGAGAGCCTCAACCCTCTCAACTCATCCACCTTCACGTGAGTTCTCCAATTCTTTTGATATTGGCGAATGAGACTTGTTGTTTTGATACGCACGTTGCGTTGTGTGTCGGTCCGACCAGGGAAGACGGAAGTTACAGGCGGAGGCTCTCTCGGTGACTTTCTGGGTCTGCGCATAAACGTTATCTGATTGAGGAATTCTCGAATTAGTCAGATTGACGTTTTGCGCTTCTGATCGGATTTACTCGATGGGGTTATCGTGGGATTTTTTGGAGTCGACTCGTGGAGTGATGGCGGCTTTGACTTCGGCAGCAATGGTGGCGCGATGACGATGATGTGCACTTGGATTTGATTCGGAGCGCATGGAGACCCCAAAACCCCGAATCAACCGGAACAGTCGCAATAGAACTTTTGAACCATCACACGATGTGAGGAGAGCTTCCACCTCAATTTGGCTTGGGATGAAGTCGAAACACAGCGCCTTAGTTCAAAGCTGAGCATCTTGAAGTCTGGATCGCTGCATCTTGGAGTCTGGATCGCTGCATCTTGGAAAAGCTTCGTCGATCCCTCGGGTGTGGCTGATCGACGATACTCAATTGAGCCAAGGATTAGCCGGTGGTTAACTTTTTCTGTGGATCCCTTGGGAGCTGTCAATGACGTTATTGAAGCTGATTTGAGATGGCTGAGCTCGATGAGGTTAATGAGAGGTGCGGAATCTGGGGAAGCCGTTGAAATTGAAGGCTAAAGCTGCCTGTTGCGAGATGAACGAGACATGTGCTTGAATTTTGAAGGGGTTTTGCTACCAGACTACTGCCATTGAGCTACCACACACAGCTCTAAGACGAAGTTCTCTGAGAGGATTTATTCCTATCAGTGGCGCTACCAATTGTCAAAAATCTGGCCATGAAAAGATTGATTACTGCAGCCTTGATGAAGTTCATCTTGCACAGCGACTCAGCGAGAGGATTGTCTCTGGAAGAAACAGCCCACCCAATCGGAAGAAGCGGCATCGCCTCTTCGGCGATACCAACTCATGGTGCAAAGTACGGAGTACCTCAGGCGTCAGGGCTGAGATTCTGGTCTAGAGTAGGTCGGATCGGATTTCTAAGGCAGTTCGTGTTTTCGTATTTTTCAAACTGAAGAACACAGTCGTGGCGTTGATGACAGATGTTGGGCGCCAAGATCATGATCATTCATAACTCAGAAGACTGAGAAATGCTCCAGCAAAAGGGAAGATGATGTGAGGGCCGCAAGTTCGCTTGATTCATGATTCTTGCCACGTAGAAAGGAGACACAAGGAAGGGGAGTAAGAAAAGGTAGGGAAGCTCTTGAGATCTCGCCGTCTATTGCCGACAGCAGGGTTATCTCCTCTCCAGCAAATAAACATGGAGACGGATGAAGTGGATGTTTCAACATTCCCTATGAGCTCGTCAAAGGTGGGCACGCAACTTAATTTCTTAACAGCAAGACACCTGAAACGAAAACTTGATCTTCCAAGCCTCAAGTGGTTGAAACATCTTGCAGGCTGAAGTCAATGCCACAGATTATCCGACAGCTTCACTAGAAGCTCGGTTTACTTGCCGTACCCCAAACATCCTTATCTCGCAGAAACTCGTGGTTTGAAGGATGAATGTTCATCCTATCTTATCTTCAAACGAAGAATGTTTCCCGTCAGAGGATTCACTCAATCTCGAGCATCAGATGAAAGATATCTTGGCCGCCACTGCCCAGACCAGATGGAAAAATCCCATCGTCCATGGAATTTCACCGCGAGTGCCAATCTTCAAATGGAGAATTGCAAGCGATGCGATGAAGCATCTAGACCGACGTCCAGAAGAAAGATCAAATCTTCTGGACAATAGCCGGGACTGGATAAATACTCCGCTGCATGTCACTTATGGAGGAAATAGTCGAAATCTGGTGGTGTTTTAGTAGGATCTGCAGTTGAGGATACCAGGGCGGGCAATAAAGAGGGCTGATATATTGTATCAAAGGTTCCAAAATCTGGTAGGCCGGTAATGCCGAGCCTTTCGTACCAAATCAATGGCATTGCTCGATGCTTGGCCTCTTGTGCTTCTCGTAATAGGTGAGAAATGAAGCTGTCAACCTGGGCATTCCTCCTCATACTTGTGCTTATTGGTGGAAGTTCTTACCCCTCCAGCGGACCCTCTCTCTCCCCACATCCCCCATCTTCTGACATCCGACACCACGGCCCATGGATGCCCATGGCCGACCAAGCTCATCCCGCCTGGCCAAGCCCCACGCTGCAGGAGGAGCCAGACCTGTTCCAGCGCATTTTGAGCCAACCCCAGCCTGAATTGATGCTTTGTCGCTGGAACAATCTGCCCCGAGCCTCCTCCAGCGCTGGATGTAATTTTCCATTCACGCTGTTGCCCTGTCTATCGCTCTTGTTTGCCCTTCCCGCCGTCGCTTGTCCCGCCGCCGCGCCGAACAGGATTGGTTGGCTGGGAAAATGGGAATGCAACCCCAGCCCCAGGTCCAGTCGTGAAGCTCCACTCTCACACTTCACGCTCCACTACCCTACCTCTGCACCTCAATCTTTCTTTTCCTCACGCACCTTAACTGCCTCACTTCACTTCAACTCCTTCGAGCCCTGTCCTACGGTCTCCAGGGTTACAGACGAGACAAATCACCGCCGGCGGAATTCCAATGTACCAGCTGTCTGGCAGTTCATCTCCAGCCTCCATTCGCAACGGAAACACCCCCCTCCTTCAGTGAGCCTCCCAACCTAGAATTCTCCCCCACTACCTACCACGCATGTCTGCGACTGGTCTACATTGCAGGATCACGGGTGCCATGTACAGTAGCAGATACCAGTATCAGACACAATCGACCAGGGAGCCAATTGCTGAAGCTAAATTGCGATAACAGACCACTTATAAGTGCGAAGCGGCAGACCTCGACTGCACATACTGTATCGAGGACGAGACGCCCATTACTTTTGCGCCGCGACCCTCCCCCGCCCAAGTAACGGCCCACGCAAACCATCCGAGACACCGACTGGCAGTCTGGACATGTGAGGGGGCTGCTGGACTTTCTTTCCTCACTTGCGACATTGTTCTCGCATACTAGCTCTTCCCTCCTACTACAGAGGCGGAACTTTCAAAGGCTCGAGATATTTCTCCAGAAGAGTGGGGTTTACACTGGCAGTCATGGCGACCAAGCAGCTCCAGTCTATGCCGACGCCCGCGAGGCCAAAGAGTACGAACGGGGTCATCAATGTGACCAAGGCGAGCACGGGAGATAATCGCATTGTGGTCATCATATACGGTCAAGGACAGGAGAAAATAGTGGCTGTCTTTGCGGATGTACTTGGTAAACCATACCGGCTGGCTCCAAGTTTTTCAGATGTGGGAGAGGACGATCATGGGACGGTCATTGGAGTCGCGACGAATGATGCAAAGGCAGATATTGGGAGTAGGAACAAAGCTCTCATGGTAGCCATCAACGCGCATTGTGTCAACTTGGGAATGCCACCGGATATCGATCTTTCGGCTGCCTCTGACTACGAATTCTTGTATACAGAAACACCATTTTTCCGGAGAGATCTTTCACGCTTCATCGCATTTACACTTGGTCAGATCAGTCATCATGAAGCGCTCATCACGAAGCCGAGAACGTATTTCATTTCAACTACTTTCCCCGACGTCAGAACGGCGCTTTCAAACTTGGATATCCTTTCTGTTGGATCTGATGCTGTGGAGATACGAGTTGATCTCTTGAAGGAACCTTTACCGGACGGAACTTACAGCTCTGTCCCAAGTATGAGTTATGTGGGAGAGCAGGTCATGCTGCTGAGGCAACGGACTGAACTTCCCATCATTTTTACCACACGTTGTACACGTGAGAATGGACGATTCCCGATGGACAACCCAGAACTGTACTATGAGTACCTCTACCGAGCCATCCAGTGGGGATGTGAATACATCGACGTGGAAGTCTGGTTACCAGAAGACATAAGACGACGACTATATGAGCAACGAGGCAACAGTCGTATCATCTCTGCCTTTCACGATTTCTCCGGGACCTTCAAGTGGCCCTCACCTCAGGCTCAGTCCATTTTCAACGAGTCTAGGAAGTACGGAGATATTGTCAAGATGATCACAATCATCAACTCGATGTCAGAAAACTACGAGCTGGAATACTTCCGCTCACAGATCAAAGCAAATAATCCCGACGGGCCACCACTATCGGCTGTCAATATGGGCCAGCTTGGTCAACTCTCCCGGGCACTGAACACAGTATTCAGTCCCATCACTCATCCCCTGCTACCCATTGTAGCAGCACCAGGCCAGATGAGTGCTGCAGAGATCAACGGAGCTTTGAGTACGATGGGTCAACTTCCCAAGAAGAACATCTACGCCATCGGATCGTTCCGATCAACACCACAGGCGACATTCTTCGAGAAGTGTTTCAACGAGCTCGGTCTCCCTCACAACTTCCAATCTGTCGACCGAGGAGTCAGAGGTTCAGTCGAAGCATTCTGTCTTCAACCTAACTTCGGCGGAGCATACATCAACCCACCTCTCCAAGCCTCCCAACCCTACATCCCTCACCTCACAGACGCAGCTCGTACCATCGGTGCCGTGGACACGATCGTCGTCCGAGGCGACGGCGCATCTTCCAGTTTCGTCGGCGACAACGCAACATGGAAAGGCATCCGCGCAACACTCACCCGGGACTTCGCACCCTCCGCGTACAAAGACCGCGCAGCCATCATCCTCAGCAGCAACGGCGAGGACGCCGCCAGCATCATCTTCGCCCTCCGCAGCCTCAATATCGGCAAGATCTACACCGTCGGCTTCAAAGCTCACGGTCCCCTCGCGGCTGGCATCGAGCCCTTCACATCCATCGAGTCGGTCCAGCGCGTCGAGCACCCCTTCGCTATCATCTCTGCTCTGCCACCTGAGAAGAGCCATCTCGTGCAGCCGCTCCTCAGACATTTTAGTAACGGGAAAACGTACCAGAATGGCTATGGTAATGGGAATGCGTCGCCCGGAAGAGATGGCGGGAAGGGGAAGGTGTTTGTTGATCTCGCGAATGGACCGCGGAAGAGTGATCCGCTTGCGGTGGCGGAGCAGAGCGGGTGGACGGCGTATGGGGTTGCGGATACGAGTGCGTTTACTACGGTTGAGACGTTGAGGTTGCTGGTGGGTCAGAATGTTCCGTATAGTTTTGTGAGGTTGGCGAGTGGGAGGGGGCTGTACTGAGTTGGTCGGTGGGGCCAGGTAGAGGACGATGTGGGTGTGCTGTCATCAACAACTGCTTGAAGAGGATGAAGATGAGGAGGCGACGATACGGATCCGACCTTTTGTATCGGATCGATCCATGGTTGTGGCGTTCGTACCTGCTGGCGTTTCGGTTGTGTCGTTTTGTTGGTTGGCAGTTGCCTGCTCATGGCGAGGAGGTAGATTTGACTGCCTGTTGTTTTAGATGTGGTTGGGATTTGTACTTTGGCTATGTTGGCAACTTGGTGGGTGGGCATGTGAGGTGAGATGGTGAGGTGAGGTTAGTTGGCGAGCAACCTAATGCGATAGGGGCAAGTAGTGAGTAGCAAAGAATATATACAATGCAAAGCAAACAAACATACCTCGATCTAAATTTATCTCTCCATCCATTTGTCTCCATATTTGGCCCCAGGGTCCAGGGAATTTTTCAAGAGCACTCATTCGTAGGTCCTACCACAGTGTACAGTAACACCATCCTATCAACGATACCATTCATTCTCTGTTAGTGTTGTGCTCTAGCTGGTGTTTGCTGTGAGTGATTCTCGGGCTCGCTGCTAAGGAACCAAGATCCATGACAAACAGTTTTCGCTATCAGAGAATTCGTTTGCTGATAATCGCCACAGATAATGTCGCACCTCAAATTGAACGATCGCATCTCCTCGGTTCGCATCCAGCGTAGCTGCACTTTCTGGGTATATATGTCCTCCCCTCGTTCCATCACACCCTGTCCAGGGTTCTTTCAGCTGATCCAGTGTGGTCTTAGCGGTGGAGGATGTCGCGGAAGGTAAGTATACCGATAATCTTTGGTTTACTGAAAAATGTGCTGATACTTTGCAACACAGCTCACTCGTCTTCCAATATGCTGGGGATCCTGTGATTAGTGCGAACTTCAATGACGAGATCTCACCCTGGACTTGTGACTAGATACTTGTCTGCTCAAAACTGGTACATAGCCAGTACAGGCTTGGCTGTGCTGTTGAAAGCGAAAGAAAACATAAGGGGCTGAAGATGGGAAGTGTGTGGAGAATGATAAGGATTCTGTCTTTACTGTATCTTTTCTGGATGGAATCTTAGTTAATTTATATCATCTATGTGATGTTCAGCACGGTGGATGAATATCCAAAAGTATCTTGTAGTTATCTGTTAATTGATTCGGATGGTCATTGACCACGTGAACCCACGTCTTAAAGCGATATCCATGGTTAACCCTCCTTTGATAGGGTAACCACTTGCACAAAGTCGTATGATAAAACCGGGGAATTGAGCCTGTAGCTTGGTGATTGGTACTGGCCGTTTTGAAAGTCTGGTATTGTTTTGCAAGAAAATTGTGGTGTACTTGAGAAGTGTTTGACAAGTGAGCGACCTGCATGAAGGCGGGTTCTGGCCGAGCCGAAGCGATGATTGGGTGGGGGCCGTGATGCTGCTGCCTCCAGACCCCCTCAACTCATCTTTCCCAGACTGGTCACCGACCCGGCATCTATCACATAAACATGATGTCCATCGTCCATTTCAACTACGGCGACGAGAATTATTCCCCCAAAGCACAATGATTATATCGTCTCGTCCATCATGCTTTGCAAATTCTGCGCCAACATCGATCTCGACGAGCTCTCCACTCCTGAAGGGTACAAACACTACAGCAGCTGTACCGAGTTATATCAATCTTCGCTAAATGGCTGTGGCTCATGCAAACTCATCTGGGACTCTCAGTGGGAGCAAGTCGGCGGAACGCTGTCAGCGACAGAACTTGACTCGGGTGTTGTGAGCTCGCAGATTATTGCTAGGGCTGTGAACCAAACCCGAGGGGACATCAAAAGGATTCGCTATGGTCAAGAAGCAATGCATGAGGAGTATGGTAGTCGGTGGTCAATTGTCTCGGATGATTGGGAGCGACCCTCTGATGTCGCTTACCTATGGTGCTTTTTGACAGTTGTTGCGCGTCCTGGTTCGTCACTTCGAGAGTTGTGAATTCGTTGAACGGCTCGACATTCTGCAAAAAATCCCGCTGATTCGTAATCGCAGAAGACCGAAGCACGGAATATCTACCGCTACAGCAATTTCTTGAAGCCACCCATACCAAGGACATTTGGCGAGGCTTTGTCACATCTTGGGTTCGCGATTGCTTGAACAACCATGAAGAGTGTTCACGCAAGCAAACCCGTGAATGCCGGCCCCCGACACGCGTGATTGACGTTTGGGCACCAGGATGTGAGGAGGAGCCATACCTCCGTCATTCAGGCGAAGACGTACGAGAATGGGTGACGTTAAGCCACTGCTGGGGTCAGAAGTCACCACTTCAAACAACGAAAAACACCATTGTTGCGCATCAAGAAGCTCTACCGTTGAACACATTTCCGAATCTTTTCTGTGATGCTGTCACAATAACCAGAGAGCTTGGTTACCGATACCTTTGGATCGACTCTATTTGCATCATTCAGGACTGCGAAGAGGACAGAGCTCAGGAGATCGCGCAGATGGGGGAGATTTACAAAAACTCCGTTCTATTGCTGCCAATAATTGTCGAGACAGCAACGACAGTATATTGGGAACGTCTTCTCCAGCGCGAGCTCGAGATTATACTGAACAAGGATGCAAAAGCATGCAGAGCCAATTTAAAGGCAAGATCTACGCATTTCATTACCAGAAGTGGTACGAGATGCACAAGATGACTACTGAAGAAGAGAAGACGCGGAGTCTTCTAAGGACAAGAGCCTGGGCGTTGCAGGAACAAATTCTATCCCCCAGAACCATACAATGGACTCCGCTACAGCTAGTTTGGAGCTGCCGGTACACGACATTATCAGAAGAATGCCCGTCAGAAGCAAATAGTCTTACTGAAGACGCAGTTTTGAGCTTCCCAGATGCTCCACCACACCGGCACCGGACAACCAAAATGATATGTCTTTCTCAAGAGCAACTCAAAAGTGCAACACAGCAACCGAAATTTACAGCGCCGGGTCTCGCTGAAAGAAATGATCCTCTTCAGATTTGGTACCTTATCGTTCAGCAATTCCTCTCTCGAAGCATCACATACGAGACCGATTCTCTGCCGGCCATTTCAGGGCTAGCGAGAGAGGTTAATCGACACACCGGCTATGACTATCTCGCCGGACTCTGGAGACAAGATATACACAATGGCCTACTGTGGTCCATTGAGGGCTGTGCAAAGTATCCCGACGAATATGTCGGGCCATCTTGGAGTTGGGTGTCTCTCAAAAAAACGATCAACTCCGTGAGGGGCGCGGCTCTTGGACCTGAAAGACCGACATACATATACGACGGCGTAGACGTCAACCTCGAACCCGTCGCTCAAATCCTGGGTACCGATACTGTCTACGCAAGCGGTGATCCATTTGGGCCCATCAGGTCAGCTACCCTGCATCTCAAAGCACCGTGCAGAGCGATCGGAACATTCCAGGATCATGAAATCAAACTGCCCCTACGCGGAGAATATGTACGAAAGCAGCTGTATGGGGATGATCCTTCAGCAGTCAGGGTCGGCGACAGCACTGTCAAGTGCTGGATTGACGGTCGACCTGGCAAAGAGGAAAGTCAAGAAGATTTGCTCGCTGCGGTTGGAGACTTGAGGGAGTCTGGCGCGGTTGTGGTCAGAATCGCGTCGTTGGGTGTCTGTCGTGAAATTGACTCTGGGAATCCTTATAAGAAACCACTGAGCAGTGGATTCTTGGAGGTCTTGGAGAATCAGAACTGGTCGCTTGTTCTGGTACCTGCTGCGGTAGACGTGGGAAATGGTGAGGAGGAAACTAAGTGGAGAAGGGTTGGGATTGCTAGAGTTGCTGATGATCTACTTGAAGGGTCGGATTGGGAGGAGAAGGAACTCACTATAATTTGAAAGAATGGTGGGGTTGTCAACTGCTGGCTCGACGGCGGGCGGTTGATGAACTCCTACTTCCACTGTCTCATCCGAAGGTCATTTCGATGTTGTAGTTTAAAGAGGTGACATCTGACTGAGAGGAGCTCAGAGTAAAGAAATGTCTACTTTTTGTACCATTCGCCAGTCATCCGATCAAGCATTTCGTATTGCTACGTACATCGTACAATGCATCGGTCAGCTTTATTGCCAATTCACTGCAGGCGAAGGTGTCGATCCCGGAGTGGATCAATCGGCTTACGTTGACAACAAAATAACCGTGGGCAATTCTACTGCAAAGACTTTTACTACTTGTAATTCAATCCCAGATTGGGTCTAACGGTCCCTAGAACCACATTATGCACTGGCCTCGAACCTAGCCTCGTGATTCGATACAGGGAGCGGATGCAAAGGCGGAAGTAAGCTGACCTCGCTTAATCATGTGCCGCTGAGCTGCTGGAACTCCTTGCCGTCAACACACTCACGAATCCATATATATCTTGGAAAGCCTCTACGATTGCAAGCAGAAAAGCATTCACTACATAAGCATAACCTCGTACCTTCAAATTCTTCGATATAGTGCAGATCACTCGCCCACGAACTTATCTTTGATCTCCTGGAAAACAAGCACTCTCGAATAGAATTACCATTCTCTAGAAATGCCGAAACCAATCAAACTCTATGTATCGTGTAAGTTTCCAAGCTTCACAGCTACTGACTCTTGGACACAAGCTGAGTTCCAATAGCCACGGGCCCAAATGGATGGAAGGTATTTTTCGTGCCCCTGAATTTTAATACTGATCAAATGTTGGCCGCCCGACCCAGAGATGATACTGAAAGAACAAACTGCTGTAGCCTGCCATCATTCTGGAAGAACTCCAGATTCCCTACAAACTAAAACTTCTCTCCTTCATGGAGTTGACGGGTGAAGAGCTCAAGAAGATCAATCCTTGTGGCAAAGTTCCTGGTTGGTCTATTCCATTCATTCTACTCCTACTTCCTCCATTTTCACTTACTGAACTTAAAAATAGTCATGCACGATCCCAACACAGACATAATACAATGGGAGTCTGGTGCCATTGTCTTATATCTCATCGAGCAGTACGACACGGAGAAGAAGCTCACTCTTGATTCCGTGAAGGAGAAAGCGATGCTCTATCAGTGGCTCATGTTCCAAATGAGTGGACAGGGACCCTTTTATGGACAATTGAGCTGGTACAGGCCTCACCTCTCATCCATCATGTCTCACGTATCCTGACAGTAAACAGGTTCAATCACCTCCACAGCGAGCCCGTCCCCTCTGCTATCTCTCGCTACGCTGAACAAGCCCACCGTGTCCTCCGCATTCTGAACGGCGCACTGGAAGGCAAATCCTGGCTTGTAGGAGACAAATGCACGTACGTAGACCTATCATTCTTCATGTGGAACTTCATCTTGGCGATCGTGATGAAGTGTAAGAAAGGAGAAAGCCCGTTCGATATGTATCCGAATGTGAAAGCTTGGCATGAGAGGATGGAGGGAAGGGAGGCTGTGAAGAAGATAGTGGAGGTTAGACAGCAGATGATTGAGAGTGAGAATCTGGGGGAGGATTACATGACGAAAGAGTTGAGTATAGATGAGATTAGGGAGCGGATTTGAGTTCAGGTGAGTGCAAACACGATGGGATGGAAGGATGAGACTGGGTATTGCGTTGCGAGTGAGTTGGGAGCTGTTGTCTCAAGCATAAAGGTCATATGAGCTTGGTCAAACTAGAACACGTAGCAATAAAGGAAACTTGAATGGCTGGGCTCGATCGCAGGGAAAGCATAACGTGCGGAAAGAAATCGTCGCCGAAGTGATCTGTGCAATACGAACATGCCCCCATCCCGGAGTCAAACACCAACGACTCCCTCCAAGGCTCCAACTGTAGGCAGTAATCCAGCCGTTTTGGTCTTGTCTCCCAAACTACGACCCTCGAACCTGAGCCTGGAGTTCGTGAGTGCTATGCGTCGTATAATTGTCATCATTATCATTTATTATTGTCAAGCTGCTCCCTCTTTTCACTTTGACTTCATTCATAAGTACGCTTTCGAGCAACCGAATAGTAAGAGAATGCGCAAAGAAACATCCATGATTCGTCTATCGAGAAGACTGGTAGCCCTTGACTCAAAGTTGTCCATAAAACTTGGCCCTCCTCGAGCTGCTTATGCATCAAACCATGTTTCCAAATTTGTGCCAGTCGCGGGGAAACATTCGGCTTCTGGAACTGCGGCTACTTCTTATAGAATTTTGGAATATCCCAAGCAGGTGTTTCCCGAAAGTAGAACTTGGTGGGTAGTGCGTGGCGTGCGAACAAGGAAACAAGCGAGGTGAGTGTTATAAATAAACTGCAAACACCAGAGAACTCTTCTTCTGATCGGCAGAGAGATCAATCCTTCGTATACACCAAACGTTTCGGATCACGGCTTGAGATATCGACGCATCTCCTTTGGAAAAATGTATTTTCTCGCAAAAATATTTCAACAATTGTCCAGAGCAGTTCGATCCGCCTGGTGTGGCTACCGATTACGGCCAAAACAGACATCACCGCCTGCTGCCAAGTATCGGAACATTGTCAACGTCATAGTGTGGAGGGGCAGACCCCAAGCAACCACATAACAAGAGAGGGAGCACTCGAGGCATAAGGATAGACTTGATATAAAGAGACGATTTGATCAAAACAAGAGACAAAATATATCTGAGTAGCGGGATTTGTTATTTCGAGGGTTGAGAAGAGATTCGATTAGACAGAATTATCGTCAATTGAAAGATAGGTGGTGTGGAAAGGAATGAAAGGAAAGTCGGCTCTTATAACGAAGCATGCTCGGCAGAGCCGCATCCAGTAACGTGACATCCAACCACCAAAATCAAGTGGCCCTGCCACAATAGAATGGCTCTACTACTCTTATTATGAAGGGAAGGTGCGATTTACAGAGGGAAGGACACGATACGTGAGGGAAGAAGAGGATGGGAACACGATATCTCGGGCTGAAAGCATCACACGGGCTGAGATAGTGACTTCATCGTATTCCACTGCTTCATGATTACCGAGCGTTGGCCAGATAGTCTTTAACTGATGAGAATGAAAGTGACATTCAGCTCCATGATTTGACAGAGGTGGTGGGGAATGGAAAGGGAGCCTGAATGAGGTGCGCTGGCCGTCAACCTCACTGTCTCTGAGGACTTGGATCAAGATCCTGTCTCTGGATCAGGGAGTGAACAAATAAGATCGCCAACACGTGAAAAGACGGCACCAGCTTTGAATATATTAGATGAACGGAATGACTTGACTGCTCCGCCAAAACAAGAAATTCCGGATCCATGCTATACAGAAAGCGTTTTCGCTGTCTCGCCATATGGTATGACGATAATTGCAAGGAGAGTTTGATTTATACTCAGAGACAAGAAGTAAAGAGCTGTTGTAAATGAGAGCGATGCTGATACCGTGCCTTCTAGAAAAGATCTTGTTTAGCTACGGCTTGAAGGCGATGGCAATGGAAAGAATGTCCATATGGAGTTTCCTACCTCAGCTCCTGGGTAATCATTGATATGTTATGGTCTTGGGTCCCACGTAACCCTAACATGATATTACTTAGCGGGGCTACTTTTCAATTTTGTCTGATTCTGTTCTATGACTAGTACGGTTTAGCATAATTGTTTGAACAACAGTACGATATTATAATAAAGAGGTCTATGAAATGGCAAATTCCAAGCTCATTCTAATTCATGTGCGCTCATATTTTCGCACATACGTCACTCCGAATCATTCGCAGCTGATGTGATTCACAGCCGGACTTTATTCACGACTCAAAATTCATTTCCTAACTGGATGGGTTGGTGGAGCATGAGTCACGTTGGCCTCCCGCACAATTATTTGCCCTCAAATACTCCAGCCCCCCACTTGTTCTTTCATTTGCCAACATCCACAACTTCAAGAAGTACTCTGCTATTCCCACCCCTCAGCCTACTACAACGCAAAGGACCTTCTCTTCTGAGTCGTTACGCACTCTCACGTTCATCAGATAACCCACTTGGCTTCCCTATCACCATGTTTCACAACTGCTCTGTTCTACCTCGCTTCTATCTCGTTCCTCAGTCAAGATGTCTAGTTTGAATCAGGACGAAGTTAGGGCACTGGAGGATGACCGAGTGCTATTGAGCGGCACAATAAATGGTAAACGGAAGGTCAGCGCCGCCCTTTTGAGTAAGTGTGCTCTACCGCTATACTTTTCTCTACGACGTATTTAACATAACTTCAAGGTCCTCCTTCTACACAAGGAAGCCTTTCCTCAGGCTCATCCTCTTCAGCATCCGTTCGCGTTCGAGGTCTCAACACAGCACAGGCACCATTCGATCTACCAGAAAGCCACGAGAGTGTGGCAGCTATTGAATGGTGCGGCTTCACTCGAACTAAGGCCGGCGATATTTTTGCAAGATGGTCAGCACGGCCAGACCCGGAACACAATCCAGATGGAGTGCTTGAGTAAGTTTTCTTCATAGGTCTCATACGGTCATATTGACACTTTTCCATCCTAAGGATTTGTACCAGAATGCTAATAGAGTGATACAGATTCATGATTGGGGAGATTAACCAACTAAACATTCTGCCATTGATTCAAGTGCCAGCAGAGCAGGCTATGACAGCTCTGGGTGTGTCCGACGAGCTGAAGAATGTCCTCACCAGCCCCATCTATAGACGGATCTTTCTGTCAGAAACACTGCACTATTGGCTTGAGGATACCATCCGGGATAGACATACCAGCCTGCAAATTCTTCAAAAGAAGTTGAAAATACGAGGCGCGCAAACAGTGGCAAGGCGTAAAGGAGGAAAGCGGGCCAAGATCTTGGGCGCATTTGACGCAAATCCCTCTACTGAAGCTTCTTCTTCTTCTTCTTCGGCATTACCGACCCAGCCTCAGCAAATGGGGAGCGCAGTGTCAAACATACAATCAGATGCTCTTCCGACGTCCTACGTTTCAGTCGATCATCCACCATCGATTCTCTCTGGTCACTATGTCTTGTACAAAGGCAAGTCATCCGCTGAGTTGCTGTCCGAGCGGTTCATTCGCGAGGATGGAAGCATCAATATGGGGCTATCGAGAGCATGAAAGGTGAAGACTTCAACCAGCGCAGAGGTGCATGGTATTTCTCCAGAGAAGAGGAAACGGCAGAACAGTACCGTCGTTGGGCGGCTGCAAGGAATAGTATGGCGGAGACCTGGATCATTCGAGTACAAATCCCAAGCGGATTCATTGATGGACTTCGCAAGAAGTATCTTTGGTACTCCCCTGATTGGAAGACGTATGTCTGGTATTGTAGGAAAGGAACTTCCGAAGGAAATCCCCCAGACAGGTTGGAAGAATTCTGGAAACCAGGCGAAGCACAGATGATTGAAGGTCATATCTGTGGCCGCTCTCCCAACATCATCCCTAAGATCCCAAAGCAGGATGTGCAAACAAGGCTGAGCGAAAACGATCTGCTCTATAACGGAAGTAGGAAGGCGACACAGACTGTCTTTGTGGACGAGGAGGCAGTAGAGCGTCTAGGAGAGTTGATTAGGGGCAAGATTTTTATTGAGATTTTTCCTGCACAGCAGTCGCCTGACATTGCTTGATAGGAAGCGACAAATGGTTCGGTTTCCTTGACGCTCTGGCGTTAGTTGAGGCAATGGATTCTCACAAGGTTTTGCGCAGTGCTTTCAATAGAAGCGAAGAAATACATCATTTGAAAATCGCCGAATGCAGTCTTCAGAACAGGAATGCCCGGACTACCCCTCCGGAAAAGAAACCCCAAATAAACTTCTAACCCACCGGAAAAGCACAAAGTATAAAGCATTAAACGGAAAACATCCCTACAATATGACAAAAAAAAACCTCGGGCCGACCCTCACTACTCGCAACACACTTTCTTACATATGAGTTTGTCATGACCGGGACTTCTCGCATCAATGCCGACGGCAAAAGGCGATGGGGATGAGGAGAGTAGACCGTGACTCCGAGGACTTACATCCTGCGTATGGAGTATCGGGTGTGGATTAGTGACGCAGGCACACCATCTCGCGCTCTCTCGATGCGAGTGAGGCAAGGAATCTTGGATCTGCCATGCGTTGCGAAGAGCCAGTCGTAGGCCAGGGTTCGTAAACGGTAAGTTGGTCATGCGGTAATTCACATTCGACTTGATTCACTCTTACCTGATATCAAGACTCAATCGAGTGATGTGATGTCTCGACTGTCGGATCAAAGGAAGAGAAGGAACAAAGTTCAACCGATGTTTAAGCTTGATTTGAAAGAAGGGTATCAGAAGCAAAATAAGAAAAGAATGGAGGAGATCTGGTACTGCCAATCGGTGAGGATTTGCAGGGTTACATGATGTGCGCGATGATTCGCCTTGGCCACGCGAGAAAAGCGTGGCATCGGACCCTGAGGTATGCTTTGGGAAGGTACATAGGTACCTCCACCGGTATTGGAGATAGATGGTCAGTGGAATGCCGATACGGCACTGCACTGATAACAAAGTGCAGATACCGAGATAGCTACAGTGCCATTGAAAATGGAGATAGGGAGTCACCGATACCCACGATGGGAAGGAGGTATTTTGATATGGTGTTTGAGATCAAGAGTGAACTCAGGTGAAGCGAGGATCCATCAATTTCGGCCCTTCTTTCTTGCACTTCTACACTTCTAGCTTCCAGGAGACTGATTTACCTTGCTGCCCAACCTGCCTACCATATTCCTTGTCCCCTCCACACCCCATATTTTCCATCTGCAAACGCCAGACTTAAGCACCCCGAAGTGCTGCAGCGCTGTCACTTTCAACCGACATCAAAAGTGTGGAGAGCATAAACCTTCACCCTTCTCCATCCTGCGCCACTCTAGCCCCCAAGAAATTGGCATCTTCCACCGCACTCGGAATCCGGGGAAGAAGGGCCCGTAAGACAAGCCAAACCCCTCACTAAATTTCTCCATACCCCATCTTCTATTTCTTCTTCTCCAAGAAAACTCTTCAGCGGTACGGAGGTATCATTTCTTGAGTCAGGCACACTAGGTTCGGACCATCTCCCCATCCAGTCCCCCCATCTTCCCCTCATTCGCCTCGGAGATGCTACCTCTTCCAGCCGTCGGAGCCTGTGGTCTCCTCGTCTCCCTCCAGAACCATACCTAGAAGGCAATGATTCGGATTATCGATACGCCGAAATGGACTGCAGGCTTCGTTTTTAATTCTGTTCGTCTTGTTCTTTTCTGGGCTGGGATCATGCACGCCATTCAGTCCATTCTCTCCTGGGAACTCTCCCGTGATGCAGATCTTCGCGCGGCAGTCTGTCTTTCTTTTGTGAAATGCGGAGGTCTAACTACTGGTCCTAAATGACTATCAAAGTTAGGTGCGCGTAATAGCCTACAGCTACCCAACCTATTCCCTATTCAACAGACGAGGTGAATAACGAGGAGTTCGAGAAGGTGGCACGGACTTCCAGCCTCCGAAGAATACCTTTCATCACATCTCACAAGTACCGGTCTCCAGACTAAGCCACGAGCCAAATCCAAGTGACAATTCTAGTCTCACCACACCTGCAAGATTCCAGAAGCGGAATTGCTTGCGGGCAATTTTCCCCTTATAAATGAGTGGAGAGGAGAAGGAAAATAGAACTGGTTGATATTGCGGGGTTGGGGTTGGGGTTGGGGCTTGGGGGAGGCGGTTTCATCGACCAGCTCGCAGGCGAATTGCATGGTGGTAATTTCTTGAGGAGGCAGCATTTAAACTCCCATGTCAATCACTGCTGGCGTAGGCTGAAAAACTGGTGTAGCGTAGCCGCTTCAAGCTGGGGAAGCGATGCGATGATGGTGAAAGGGGAACGAGTTGATTCGAGGGGTTGGCGAGTCAGAGGACTGGCTTTCCGAGATCCGAAGATGGTATCCGATGACAGTAGAACAAGTGGATGGAGTTGTACTCCGGCTGTGAAGTCGGTGGAGCAAGATAGTAATCACTAGGTTTGTGGTACGATTTGATTCGAAATAAGGATCCGGGGAAGTGTTTGTGTAATGCGTTGTACGACCGTTTTGATACAATAGTCGTCTCCAGGAAAGAGAATGGGGAGATGCTGATGGAGAGAAATGACGACGGGGCGCTGTTTGGAAGGAGATGAGGCTCTACTGAACTTGATATTCAAACACAGCTGTGAGCACAACATGAAGGTCCCCTCTTCCGGCTCGCTTAAGATCTGCACCAGCAGCAGCTGAAAACAGGTTGGGAAAACACATGGCGTTTTGATTGAAATTTCAGGGTCTGACATCGTACAACGCACCCAACCAGGTATCCGGAGCATAATCCCATTGAGTGATAGCTGCGGTGGTCCTGAAGCACGACTTTAGCCACTTGCAACCCACTTGTACTTTCCGTAGAGTGATCTTCAATCTTGATTATCTTGATTCGATCTCGAGATCAACAGTTTGAGAAGAGCATTGAGGGGAGACGAGCTTTAGAGATGATCTTCAACTCCGCGATGGGACCTTCCGCAATCGTGAGATCCGGTGTGATGCCGATGGACATGCAGGGCTGAGATGCATGCGCTCCAATCATAATACCGACTTCTTTGCACCGCTGGACCTCCAGCGAAAGGCTTGAATTCAGGCACATCGCAAGCCTCAACACCATACGGCATTGTGGACCTGCTAGGCCGAGAGATGTCTACTTCTGATCAATAATTCGTGTGGACGCGGATCGCATTTAGGAAAGCTAATATGTTGCTAGCGAGTAAGTGAAGAGGCCAGTGAAGGAACAGCTGAGTACGGTATGCAGCGAGTGAACAGACATGATGCAGCCGCCACAGCGGCTCCTCTTGTGACTTGCAAAGAAATAGATTAATTTTTGTACTCCTGTGCCTGGTTCTCGAAAGGTACGTACAGGGGGAAAATAGCAAAGGTAAGGATGTGTCTCCCTGGCTGGCCTGTCACAAGAGGCTGTTGTTCGGATCGTAGGGACGAGAAGGCTTCTAGAGCTTGCCGAGGATCCCTGTACTTCTAAGGAGCTGCAGCTTCGATTCAGCGTCTTCCACGCCAAACATCCCTACAACCACGCCCTTACCGCCGGCATGCACCTAGCGAGTTAGTGATTGGAATCAGCGGTTCTGTTCCTTCGTCTCCCCCAAACGAAACCTAATGACCCCTACTGTACTGTACTGCACTGCACTGCGACGTATGGTAGCACGAGATGCTCACCCCAGACCATACTTCCTGCAACCATGGAGCGGGGACGGGGAGTCGCATCTGAAATTGGAATCTGGTCCGCAAGGTACGAATGGCAGGGTTTGACAGTTTTACAGGAAGATGGAAAGGATGAAGGGAGCATCATGTCTAAGAACGAGTAGGCTTGAATTAACCAGAACGAATAGTTAGCGAGGAGGAGAGACCTGTAGAGCATAAGCTGATGATGATTCAAGGTCTGGCTGTTTCTGTACAAGGCAGTCTCATCTGATCAGATTTGATCTGCCGGTCGTCCCTTTATTTTGTTTACATTACTTTCATTTCTTTCCGTCCTCCTCACCTCATCTTATCTCACCACACCTCAGTCCCTCTTCTCTCCTCTCATCAAAACTTCCCCGTCGGTACCAAAGAAAACATCGAATTCCAAACCGGCAAAGCAGATCATCTTCATCGACAGCCGGCGCTTTGATCACATCCTTTTATCTTCCCTGCTTCTTCGTACCGCACCGTGTCTCTCTCGGCCCCATATCACCCATCATCATCTCGTCTGTCACCGCCATCTGAATACTAAAAGCCGGAATTCGAGCAAAACAAGAAAGGACAAGGCCCAAAAAAAGCTCCAAAGTCAAAATTTCCCAGCCCAGTCAAACCTCAATCCTAGGCCGGCATCCACCGTACCGTGTCATAAGCTCCAAATCCGCTCCCCTGCCATTTCCTCCCCGCAATCTCATCTCGAATCAGCGCAAAACGGAGCGGAGCATGGCATGAGCCAGGGAGGTGTACGACTACTGTACTATACCTAGACCTTGTAGACTACTACCTCTACTACCACGGCTACTACACCAGGTCTCCTGCTCTAAGGAGATACAAGATCAAGCTGTTCTGCCTTTCGGGAACGAATCTTGTTTTGCCTTTCCAGCGACTCGTTCACTCAGGTCTTGCTTGCTTTGCACCTGTCATCTCGTCTCATCTCCTCGTCCAGGTTCCTCCCCTACACACAATATCAACATCGACAGCGGACCCTGACAGTCCCAAGTTGCATGTCGACGCCTCATCATCTCGAACTTGACAATTGCCCTCGCCTACCTTACATTTGACGACTCATAGGAACGCCACAGTCAACCTCGGCAATTCTGGACTCCTTTCAAATCTGCATCTCCCCTTTATTTTTCTTCTCCCCAGGCCAGGCCAGTCCCTGATTCACAGCTGCCACTTCTGTCAGTTGATCAGGAGTGGATCACTTGGTCCTTCACCAACCTTAGGGAAGCCTGCAAAAGCTGGGGCAGACCAATCCAGCCCATCCGTAGCCGTTCGATCAGTGCGGGCAAAGCTTACGATTGGCGCCCTCATCGCTCATCCTCCAGCATTTTAACTCCACCAAATCCACCGAACCCACCGAAAAAGTCCACCTTGCCCCGAGTCAACTGCAGCTCCCATTTGACACTGCATAGCACATCATCCCACAGCATCCCCAAGGACCCAAGGATAGCCCCAACTTGCAACGGAACGGTAAACCTTTCTCCCATAAGCTGTGCCACTGCCACTGCTGCTGCTGCCATCCCGACTTCCATCCCGCCTTTTCTACGCAGGCCCCCCAGACTTTATTACACATTCCACATTTCCGTCGCCTTTGCCTGGACGAGACCACTCAGGTCGTGCTGAGAGCGCCATGCGCCTTGGTCAGCCTTTATGATGTAACGGACCAGCTTACTCCTCACACACCCTCTCTTTAGCTTGCGAGCCCATTGGATTTCAGTTCATTCGTTTCGTTCGCGCCGCTGCGCTTGCTTCTTCATCATGTCAGTCCGGCCGCAGGTGGGCATTGAACGACTCCCAGCACGTCGCATGAGCAACGAGCCACGAGAATCAATGAATTGCAAGAGTTGTCGGAAGCGCAAGGTACGAGTACCTTCGCCTGTCAAGCAGATCTTCCGCAGTACTGATAATTTTTCCAGATCAAGTGCAATCGGTTGCGACCGACTTGCGAGGCTTGCCAGGTCTTCCAATGCCCGTGTGTTTATGGTGGGGTAGCCCGCAATCCGCCCAATTCTGGGGATCAATTTTTTGCTTCTTTGTACTGACGAGTCTCGATTGTCTTAGATGCCGTGCCAAAGAAACGAGGACCGAAGACTGATGTATTGGAGGCCTTGTTGAAGCGCGTGGATGGGTTGGAGAGGCGGTTGAAGGACGAGAAGAAGTCGAGTTCGGAGAGCAATGAGGGTTCGGCGGGAGACAAAGAAAGTCCCAACAGCGATACGAAACCCAAACGACCACAACTCGAGACGGCAAACATACCCAACGAATCGGCTGTATATTCTCCTACTCCCATAAGGTAGGCATTTCGATTCTCTAGGTATTTGGTGTATATATTTACTGGTGTTAGTGAACCGTCACCTCCAGCAGTCCAACCGGATGTCCTCCTCGATACATACTTCTCGCGATGTCACGGAAAGGCATATTATATACTCGATGAGACGAGCACGCGGCAGCGCATGCAGCTGAACCAAATCCCATCATATCTCGTCTTTGCAATATATGCTGTTAGTGCAAGGTAGGACAGCCAACCGAACATGCTTGTAAAGTTGGAAGCTTATGTTCCTGCAGATATACGGCGCATCCGAACGGTTACCATGCCGCAGTGCGACTCAGTGAAGACTATGCGATACGCGCAAGGACGGAGCTGGATATTGATGATCCATCCGTGGATTGTTTGCAGGCTTTGTTACTTCTAGCAGTGGCCTTTACGGCTGCTGGGAAGGGCAAGAAGGCACACATGATGCTAGGTATGTCTATTACTGACAGGGAGAGTCGTGCACTGACAGGCAACAGCAAGTGGAATCGGAATGGCCATGGCACTCGAATTACATCGAGAATTTGACCTCAAAACTAGGGTGACACCAGTTGAGAAGGAAATGCGCCGGAGGTTATTCTGGACTTGCTATTTGATGGATCGCTTCATGGCATGCGGGTCCAAACGCCCTTCACTAATCGCCGACAAATGTATATTGCTTCGTCTGCCATCTTGGACACCAGGACCTACTTCTTTACCCGTGGAAGGAGAGTTCTTTCAAAACGGCTCAAATCTACAGTACCACTCCGGATCAGGGAAGAAGAGCCAAGGAAGCAGCGGAATGCTAATCGACATCGTCCGTATCCTCGGCATCACGAATCGATATCTCGCAGCAGGGGGCGTGAAAGGTGATAGTCACTTTCCTTGGCACTCATTATCGAATCTTTCCAAGATCCGTCAGGATCTGGATATCTGGGCGTCTGGGACACAGGACGTCTTCTCCTCGATCGACACTCTTTTCGGTCAACCGGATAGCACGACTTTAGTGCTCAGCAAACTTATCTATCATCTCATCCATTGTCTAATATATCGGCCTTTCCTACCAATCGATCTAGCTGAGTTGGCGGGAACAGGACAGCATCAGTCGTGGCAGATAGAAGCTACAAATCTGTGTTTTCTGCACGCCAATGCCATTGCTGAGTTGGTAGAACTTGGTAAGTCACTTTCCCTAACTTGTTTGTTGGCAATTGTAGCTAATACTTTTCAGGCAAACAATCAGCCTCAATCGAGTGGCCTGCCTTTGTAGGCTATTGCATCTGCACTGCAGGAACTGTGCACGTTCACGGAACTCACTACAACGGCTCGCGAGAAGGCGAAGTATTCTCCGCATCATCAGACTTCCTCTCCCGAGAAATGCAACAACTCTCCGAACTCCGCTACGCCTGGTCATCCGTCCAACACCAGCGCGACACCCTCCAAACCATCTACGGCTGCCACTCGGAACTCGTCAAATCACTAGCCAGCAACCCCATGCGCTACAGCCCCGTCTTCCACCTCGAGGATTTCTTCGACCGGTATTCCGACCTCGGGCAATTCTTTGATGGCGCCCACATCTCATTCTCGGACATCCTCCCAGAATCCCTATCTCAAGAAACGTATACAGGCCACGACTTGTATGCTCCCAGAGGCAGCAACGCCTCTCTCGACTTCAAGAACTCCGCCATGAACCACAATGGCAACGGCGCCATCGACCCCAGCCATATCGCCAGCAAACGCAAACAATCATCCGCCTCCCGCAAAAAACACATCGATCTCAAACTCGCCCACAGAAACTCCACCTCCCACCCTAACACCGGTTCTTCCGCCGGCCATCCGGAAAACACGCTTATGTCACCGAATGGCGCGTTGAGCGATCAGAATCTGGGCATGTTGCAGGCTCAGCAACAAGCTCAGCAACAACAAGCTCAGCAGCAGCAACATATGATGGACCAACAACCCCAACCGCCTATGACGCCTTTTCAAAACCAGAACCAACCCGGAGGTCCAAACGGGAATGTGAATGGTACGCCAAACACCAACGGCATGCCCGCCCTCTCGCAAACGCCCTTCTCCCCACCCTACGCCTTCGCGACCCTCGGCTCGCAACACCAGCACAACCAGACCGACTACGACCCTATGTTCGGGATGCCAAACATGGGCTTCAACTACAGCACCAATTCTGCACTCGGCATGAATGCCGGAGGCGGTGGGATGAGCGGTGCTGGAGGCATGAATGGTGGTGCGGCGATGCAGCAGGAAGGCATGACGCCTGGTGCGAGGAGTGTAGGTGAGCATAGCAATGGGACGGCGGGGACGGATGAGAAGGATCCGTTTTTGAGTCTGTTGGAACAGTTGGCGGAGAATGAGAATAGTATGAGGGGGCCGAGTGAGTTGGATTTCTTTTTGAGTGGGGGGACGGTTTAGGTTTGGTCTTGTCTTGGGCTCTTGACACCTTGACAGTCAAAGTGAAGTGAAGTGGAGTGCGAGGAGAAAAAGGTGGATGGGATTGCATATACTTGATTTGGTTGGATTGGAATGATTTGGATTGGTTGCGGTATGATATGATAGGGAGCGCATGGCGTTCTGGTTCTGGTCTGGTTTGCTCGATTGGCATGATGGAATGAATGATACGGATTGGACTGATATGGATTTGGATTGGATTGGACAGGACATATAACCCTGAAGTTAAGCTGTAAGGGCAGGGACGCAGGAGTCCGTCCCTAGTCTTCTATTCTATTCTATTGTATAAAGTTTATTGGACATGTCGAATGATGTCAAGTCAAGTCATACATCTATCTCCATCTTGCACTCGGAACATGTATTCGTGCTCTCGCTCTTGGCTCGGTGTCTGTTAGTCTTTCGTTTTTGGATATTTTGCAAGTGCAAGGACATGGCATGGATGAAGAAGTGTTCAATTGCTGGTAGCGAGACAATAGAGGGGCGGGGATACCAGACGATGTGGTGTGAGGTGAGGTGATAGGCGGCACGCAGCAAATAATACACGTGATTCAGCGCTTCATCCTGTCATTCGTCTCTCTTTCGTCTCTCTTTCGTTTTGTTTGTTGGTTGTGTCTTGGTTTTGTTGGTTCTGTTTTGATGCCGCTCACTCGGCTAGGGACTCGTGTCCTCATCCAGTCCGATCCCATCCCATCGCATGCTCCTGCCTCATTACCACCTCAACAACACTTTCAAGTCCTCCACATAACTTGCACTCAGTGCTTGCCATAGTCTAGAATCCCAATTTCTGGCGGAAAATCGTTCTCTGTTTAACTATCTCGCTTGGACTTCCTGGCCTAATACGCTATTGATGATACACTGCTCCCACAGTCTCAGGACCTCAGGCCCTCATCAGTTGCCGAGTCCAGGAATGGACAGCAACAATTTCGAGCGAGGCTATGATCCTCTCTGGTTCGAGAAAACCATCATACCTCTCTTCTACAAGTGTACGCTCATACTCGGCCTTATCCTGCCGATTCTATACCTCCTCATCTCACTCTTGGGCGTGAGCGTCGACATCAACTTTAAAGGCAGGAACTGGATTTTAGGATTCATCGCCTTCCTAACGGCAATCATCGATCTCTGCTCTTTCACACAACCGCTTAATCTGGCGAGGCCGGTATATGTCTGTTTTTATCCCATCCGAGGCGAGACGTTCCACCATCCCGAGGTACGTGCTGTTCTGTCCTGTCCTGTACTTTCTTTTTCCTTTGCTTTTGCTTTCCTTGTCTATACTGTGTGTGTTTGTGTTGGTGTTGCAAGATTCAAATCCCTCTGTGGAGTGTCAGTGTTCCTTCTTACTTTCTCGGTTCAAATATCACTCCTCTTGGAGTGTGAGTCTGAGCATGAGCGGCGAGCGCTTGAATGCTGTGGGATGGTAAATTGTGTTGCCTCAACAGGGGGTTGATTGGGTTAAGATGAATAGGAAGGAAGATAGAGATATATGGAGCTGGTTATTATTCCAAAGTTCTGACTCCTATTAGGAAACGCGTCTTAGGATTCAATGGCTTTGCTTCCTCTCTGCTGCGTTGGCGGCTGGTGGTGCTGCGGGGTGGGATGTTTTCGTTTTGTTCAAGCAGTGGTTGATGGAGCTGAAGAGAGAAGGACGAGGATGGTATGGAGAGGTGGCTGGGAGAGAGGGAGGCAGGAGAGAGTGGTGGATATTTCCGGGGAGGGGGTATGTGGAGGATATGTTTGGAGAAAGTGGGAATGAAGAAGACGAGAATTGGAACGGAGAGAATATCAACCTGGGCGAGAGAGAAGACGACGAGGGCGAAGAAATGGGGAGCAAGGCGAAGACCAGTATTGCAGCAAATGAGGGCCTGAGTCTATTAGGAGTTGGAAGTGAGGAAGTTTGTCCGATCGTAGACGACTGTGGAAGCTTGCATTCGAGTAATGGAAGTGACACGCCTCTTCTCACACCTAACGAGGATTCTGCAATCGCGGGGACGACTCCAGGTTTCGTCAGGATGGTAAAAGGAGAAGCGGACAGAGAGAAAATCTCGGAAAGGATTGCAGTGGGAGACCCCTCACCAAGAAATTGGCTGTGGAGACTTATAGAACAAGAAATAAAGAGACTGAGTAAGGACAGACTGATGGGACTTGCATGGCTCATGACTGTAGCAGCGTGGCTGGTGATGTACGGACGGAGCAAGAAGGGTAAGTTTTGGGGAATGGAATATGAATAAAAGCAGAATGATTAATTGAGTGACTGAATGTATTCGAATTACCTCAGAAGAGCTTCGATCTCCCGAGAAGCCAATACGACATGGGAAATGCATAAAAACTGACTGACGCTCGTTAAGAAGTGCTTGTAATAAGATAGAATGAAAGCAGAGCTGGATAATCACTGAATCAAAATCTGAAATGGAGCACTAAAGAGACCATATAGGAAGAACAAGCGAGGAGATCTCATCTCTCTTCCCAAACAAGACAAAAGCATGTGCCCAAAACGTGACTCTCTCTCCATCCCCTCCCCATCAACCCGATCGCCTGCCCAGATATCGGCCCGACAACAAAACGCCTCTTCAAGCCTCATCCTCAACCCCCAACCAACATGCATGCATGTATTCCTCAAGCGGCATCGTGTTGCTTCATTGTATGCGGGGTAGACATAGACACAGACAGACACGGCACATGGCACTTTGCACATACGCCATCGGTGCCAATGCCAGTGCTAATGAGGATGTCAAATTACATGCACCCTATCCCGCGTGTCTGTTCGCTGAAAGCCTGATAGGTAGGAGGAATCTGGGGTTGAGGGGAGAGGATGGAGAGGGAAAAATGTTCGCGATTTCTATTATTTACCCTGCCACTTTCCCTTCAAGCATCCTGACAGACGCCTACCTGTATCACACCACATTTCGGAATATTCATCGCTGTGATTACTTTCTTCAGATTACCAAAATGACAGAATTGATGCAAGTAGGATTTCGAGACGGCACAATAATAAATCCAAGACAAAATGAAAGGGGAGGAAAGAAAGGGGCATGAAAGTTCATGATCCTCGCATCCTACACCCAGATGCAGCTCCTGGTGCATGAACCATAAAGTGTAAATTGGGTGGATGTGGATGTGGATGTGGATGTGGATGTGGATGTGGATGTGGATGTGGATGTGATGTGATGTGACGAAGGGGAGGAAGATGGGGAGGAACTGGAAGAGAAAAGAAGGAGAGGACGGAGAGGATTAGTAAAGCGGCATTGCTGTCAGGCAGTCGTGCTATGACAATTATGGTTGAAGCTAACCCTTTCTTATGGAGAAACTAAATCTTGTCTTGTGCTAAATCTCTCTCTAATGTGATGAAGATCTCGGCCGGGCGTTATTGGACAACCAGACCAAATAAGGTTGGCTTGAGTCGGGCATGATCTAACGCCTTCCCTTCTCTCGTCCTCGTGTCGAACAAACCAAACCTCTTCCTCTCTGCCACCAACTCTTCCACCAGACCGTCGCCAGAGAAGGAGAGAACATTCGACTGATCCTAGAATCAGATCTCGTTCGGAGTTGAGTCGCAGACCGTTCTTGAGACGACACAGACCGGTCTTTCTACGAACCAGAGGAGCGAGGCCATTGTTCGTCGGAACTTTGAAACACTGCTTGGTTTGCGGCCATACATTCTCGCCTGCAATACCGACTCATCTCTGCTCTCGGACTCGAATTGGGTACATCGACTAGCCGCGGGAACCACTGCATTCGTGGGGAGCGCTTGCGAAATAAAGACAAAGAAATAGGTAGAGAAGACGGTGTGAATTACTTTGGAAGGAAGGGAATATATCTCAATGGCTTGGACTTGGACCTGGACTCGACGACAACCATGACCTGACCTTCCGACTCAACGACTTCGAATACTGCGACTGCGACCGTTGCGATGGACGACCGCGAAAGGGTGATGCCCTCTCGTGGGCGATCGGTATTTGTGGTTACGACCATTACATTTGTGCTGGCTACAGTCTTTGTCGTCGCGCGATTGATCAGTCGATTCGGTATATTGAAACATAGGACTTGGGATGATTGGGTGATGATTCTGGCTTGGGTGAGTGGGCATACAATGAATACAATGGACTATGGCTGATGGGGTACAGCTCCTCGCTTTCGGACTATCATTTTCGATCGATTATGGCACTTCGAAGGGTCTGGGTAGACATGATATCGATATCCCCACGTCATGGGTTCGATCGCTTCGAGGTGCCGAATATGCATTTACGATTCTATACGTATGTTCTATCAACATCTAGGGAAAGGCATACTGACAATCGCAGAACCCAGCATTAATGGCAACGAAGACGTCCATTCTGATCTTCTACCTCCGCATGTCACGCAACACACAGAAAATACTCCGAATCGCATCCTACGTTACACTAGGTGTGGTAAACATCGCAGGCGTGGTTCTCACGTTCCTCAACGCCTTCCAATGCAGCCCTGTCAGCGCAGCGTACGACCCCACCAAGTCCAACCAGAAATGTATCTCCATCGTTACACTGTACTTGTGTTCAGCGCCTGTCAACATCATCACTGACTTGGCCATCTTGGTACTTCCCATTCCTGTACTCACAGGCATGCGTCTACCACAACGACAGAAAACGATCTTGATCTTGACGTTCGCATTAGGTGTTTTCGTCACCATTGTTGATGTGGTTAGGATATATTATTTGCAGCAAGCGGTCGATACTCAAGCCATCGCCCAATCGAGACTGGGAACTGGGATCGATTTTGCGTGGACTGCTAGTACAGCATTGATGTGGTCTGCAGTCGAGGTCAACGTGGGGATTATTTGTGCTTGTATTCCCACCTTGAAGCCACTCGTCAAGCGAATCTTACCATCAATGATCACGGATCGATCAAGGAGTGGCAGCGGAAGTAACATTGAGAAATCTGGTTCATTCTCCTCACAGCCTCAGCGAGATTCCAATGCCGAGCAGCAACATATGGTTGCGGAGTCGAATTCGCATCTACAGCCATTGCCCCAGGCACATGCAGGTGCCACACAGGAGGAAGAGATGGACATGATGGATTTCCTGACTACTCCAGGTGGAATGGGACCTGGGCTAGGACCGACGAATACCATCAATCGAACACAGACAGCGCGAAGTGCACGAACAGCTATCACTGAGAATACGCTGTATTTTGGCTTCGTCAACATGAGACGACCAAAGAGCATGCTCAAGACCAAAGGAAAGGAAGCTTTCAAGTATTGCATTCTCGTCACGATACTTTTCTTCCTCTGGGGGTTCTCCTATGGGCTTCTCAATACACTCAACAACGAGATTTCTCAAATCGCAAACCAGACAGTAGGCCAAACACTTGGCTTGACATCAGCTTATTTCGGAGCGTACTTCTTTGGCGCCTTGACAGTAGGACAATGGACGCTCCGTGTAGGAGGGTTCAAAGCGACTTTCATCACAGGTCTCTGCATCTATGGGACTGGCACATTGATGTTCTGGCCTTCCGCGGTGTTGACCTCTTTCCCTGGATTCATCCTCTCGAACTTCGTCGTTGGATTCGGACTGTCTGTCACCGAGACTGCTGCAAATCCTTTCCTCGCCCTCTGCGGTCCTAGCGAGTATGCCGAGTTTCGTCTTTTGATGGCCCAAGGCGTGCAGGCAACAGGCAGTGTTCTCAGTCAACTTTTGGCCGAGAAAGTCCTCTTCCGTAGTGTCGCTAAAGATCCAAGTCTCATCGAAGTACAGTGGACATACCTCGCCGTTGCACTTTTTACTGTCATCCTCGCCCTCTTCTTCTACTACATGCCACTACCAGAAGCCTCAGACGATGACCTCGCTGCCCAATCCGCCAACCTGGGCATCTCACCGAGCCAAAAAGTCTTCAACACTCCAAAGCTAGGACTCAACCCAACCCTCCTTTACACTTCCATCATCCTCGCCGTCTCCGCACAATTTCTTTACGTCGCTGCCCAAGAAAGCTTATCTATCTACTTCGGCGCTCTACTAGACTCACTTTCCCCACGCGAAGAACTCACCCTCACACCCACCAACTACGGCGTCCTAGGCCACACGACCTTCGCCCTCGGCCGTTACATCTTCGCCATCCTCTGCCTGTATATCACCCCACGCATCCTCCTCCTCACCACCTTCATCGGCGGCATCATCTTCTCCGCCCTTACCATGACGGTCTCCACCAACGCCAACGGCGTCGCCGGCCCCGCCCTCATCTTCTTCTTCTTCGAAGGACCCGTCTGGCCTTTAATCTTCGCCATCGGCCTCCGCGGTCTAGGTCGCAAGACCAAACAAGGCGCTAGCTACCTCACTGCTGCAGCTAGCGGTGGCGCCGTCTTCCCATTCGTCATGCTCGCTGTGCAGAAGATTGAGAATAGAACAGTGCAGTCTAGTTACTGTGTTATTGTTGCGCTGTTTGCGTTTGGGATGTTGTATCCTGCGTATTTGAATTTTGTGCCGAGGGTTAGACATGTGGTTGATCCGATGGGGGAGGGGGAGTTGTTGCCGAGGGATGAGGGGAGGTTGAGTGTTGGAGGCGATTATGGAAATAGGAATGGGGATGGGGGAAGAGAGAGTCCTGTTAGGAGGTTGAGTCATAGATTCAGTGTTATCTTTGAGAAGATTAAGGGTCCGAGGCCGGGGAGTGGAGGGGCTTGGGTGGAGCATAGGGAGAGTAGGAGTGCGGGGAGTGGGAGTGGAGGAGGTGGTGGAGGTGCTGGGAATGCGGTGGATAAGGGATGAAAAGAGAGGTCGAAGATTTGATCGATATTATTTATGAATGGGAAACCTCTAGAAATCCAGAGGGAATACAAACCCAGGGAGAAAGGAAAACGGAACAGAAAAGAACGGAGCAGAACGGAGCAGAGCAGAATGGGAAATCAGTACCTATCTAGCTCGGAATGATTCTACAACAACAGAGAGAAGGACGACAGTACAGTACTCAGAGCGGAGGGCGGGAGGAAGGATATCGAGGAGAAGAAGATGAGCAAGCTGCCACCGCCTTTGAGTGTCTCTGGCAGGTGGGTAGACATTAGTATCAGGATGAAGGGAAATGGCTGTTGGCCCGTGTACGAAAATAGAGGAGGACGAGTGGGTAGAGACGGCTGGATATGTATCTTTTTTATCCTTTGTATGATTGAGTTGTATATATGGGATGGGGTGGGATAGGACGGGGCGGGGCGCGACGAGGTTGGCATGGGATGGGAAAATGGTTGGGGAAAAGATGTGGCATTGGATATATGGCCTTTGGGAAAGTTTGGGTTGGGTGAGGGGTGGATGCGTTGATCCCGCTGTTGGATACATCGTCCTGGAAAGAAAGCTAAGGGAGGCTAGTGAAAATGAGGGAGAGCCTGCCCGTTTAAAAAAACAATTAAAAAAAGATATTGTATTTAGAAAATGCAAATATATACACCTCCAGTTTTTATTCTATAATTACGAAAGTGAAACTCGAAGGTGTTGATGATGATGGTGATGATGTTGTAAATACATTTCACCAAGTAGATACCGGTTTTGGTGCATGGTTCATGTTACGGTTTATATAAGTGGCGGGGTTACCTAAAGTACTTTCATATCTACTTACTTATTTACTGATCCGTTGATTTATTACTTGACTTGTTTTGTGTTGTGTTGCAGGGCGCGAGGGATGATAGATGGATGGATAGATAGATAGATAGATAGATAGATTGAGTCGAAGGGCTTTCTCATCTTCTCATTTCATTTAAAAAGTTTGATTGTGATTTTGAATTTTGAATTTTAGCTGTGACGGAAACATGTACGGGAGGGAGGGAGATATTTCAGTACGGTCGATCAAACCATCAAATCCGCTTCAAGTTGCCCTCCCTCCAAGTACCGTATGAGTACGAATATCCACTCCGTATCGGCCAGCAGGTAAAAGAATGGCAAGCAAGGATAGGAAAGAAGCCTAATATAATTGTAATATGATTGTATGATCGCCCGGTTGAGGGAAAGGTAGATCTGGAGAATAATCAGTCCTCTCATCTTATGATTCCCCTCTTCCGCGTCCGACGTTGATCAGTGATCAGTGACCAGTGAATACTAGTAAGCAACAAACGGTGGGTCCATGTCAATCTTTCCGGCTTCTTTCCCCCTGCCCCCCTCTAGCTACTGCCTGCCACGATACCATATACCGGTAATATTTCGTCCCCAGCGGGCGCAAAACTGTTTTTCTCCTCACGAGTATTCTTAGGTGCGCATGCGTGCCTCGCTTGTGGTACAGTAAGAGGATAGAGGAGGCTGAAGAAGTAAAAGATGGATGCGAGCGAACTCGAACTGGTTCCTTGGGTGCATACCACTACTGTAATCAAGCATTCGGGAACGACGAATCGACTTGGCAGTTGCCCCATGCGATTCGTGAGGTTTGTTTGCTTGTTTGCGAGGTATTTTACTGTAGCTCTTGACTTCAAGGAGCGAGGGAGAGCAGTCTGTGGGTCGCATGGACCTAGAACTTGAGAAGAAAAGGAGAAGATTAGGCTTCGAAGAGGGAGAGCCGGTGAAACGAGGTGCCGAGACGAGATGTATGGAGTGAAACGAGGGGGGAAAAGCTTATTGGATTTTGAGTTTTTTTATCATCAACACCGACCAGGTACCTTCAATTTTTCTTCTTCTGGCGTTCTGTTAATTGCTAAATTGTTAATTCGGATCTTGGGAACTGTGCTTATGAATAGGTGAGTTGCGGTCTACCCAGTAGTCGGATTGTTTTTTTTTATTTCCGTGGTTCGGGTGGGGGGAGGAGGTTCAAAGCAGGAATTTAGGCGAGAGTTTGATGGGGGCGTGAGTGTGAAAGACAGAAGTCAAGCTTAATCTTCTTCGCAACAAGCCTTCGGTACGATGAGCTTGCGTGCATTAAGGCAGAGGTATTTTACTTTACGTCTCTCATACTCTATCTGGCAACCTTGTTTTCCTTCTCTCTAATTTGCCCAAAGGCTTTTCTTCCTTTCCCTCCACCATCCAACCAGCCGTCAGTATTTACCTCCCTTCGATCCTGGCCTGTCAACATCCGCAGCACCTACCGAGAGTTCGAAACCTCAACGTCTGAAAAGCACACTCTAACCGAATCTGGTCCATCGACCGATTCATCCAAAGCTTGAGCGGTAGCTTAAATTTTCTTAGACTTTTGGAACAACTTCAGATGAGAATGATGAGTGATTCTAAGTGGTTGGAATGTGGCCGATGCGGTGGTGCAGGCACCGAAGGCCGAAAGCTAGATGAATAGACTTCTCCTCAGACCGCGAACGTACTATGGATGTCTCACGGTGTTGGGTGGGAAAGGTTAACGTTGTGTATACAGCCTATGAAGTGTAAGGGGTATGCAGATATGCTGTAATGGCATATGCAATTGTTGAAGTCAGTCCGAGGTCTTTTTGTGCTGTTGGTTGTGGTATATGTATGAAGAGACTTCCCTTTCATCCCGCTTCTGGTTTGTCTGTCAAGCTCATCATTGTATTTCTGAGTCTGTTCTCTTGATAGGTTGATCCGTCACTTCCACTCTCTCGCTCTTTCTCTTCTGTATACACGCTTAATATCTTCACTCTCTTCAAAACTTCTCAATAATCAACAATTCTATCAACAACAACACTCGCAAGCCGGCACTCACCACCTGACAAAACCATCAAAATGCAACTCCTCGCCCTCATCACCCTCTCGCTCACCACCAGCACCCTCGCCCTCCCCACCATCTTCTCCCCAACCCTCACAGTCCGCCAAGAAGCATCAGCCGCCCAAATGGCCGCCGCATCCGGGAAACCCTCAGCCCCCGCCTCAACCGGCACCGCATCCTCCGGCAACAGCACCGCCGCCGGAGGTGCCTGCTCCTCTCAAGTCATGGCCCTAGCAGCCGGAATCCAGTCCAACATCGACGACCAGAACAACGAACTCACAACCGTCAACGCCCTCGGCATGGTTCTCGCGCAGAACCCTATCGATATGACACTGTATGGAGCGACGCAGACAAGCTTGATGGGCTTTGTGACGAAGGGGATTGTGATTAGGGAGAATAATCAGAAGTTGGCGCCTGCTGGGAATGCGGCGTTGGATGGTTTGGCGAAGGTTGCGAATGCGCAGATGGAGGAGTTGAGTTTGACGATGAGTTTGGCTGTTCCGGCGAGTGGAGCGGTGGATCCGGTATGTTTACTCTTACTCTTTGTTTTTGTGATGTTTTGTTGTTTGGGAGGGAAGATAGGAAGGGAGGATGATTTGTATGAATTTATAGCTGACTTATCGATGTATAGGTTGCTGCTGGCAAGACGGTTGAGACTTTGAAGAAGGATTTCGCTGGGGGTATTGATCAGAATAAGATGAATCTTGCTGCTGTAAGTTTCTTGATCTTGTTCCATCTCCTAGGCCCTCCTCAATTGGAGATTAAGAAGGAGGACTCATTATTTGAGCACTGAAGTAACGCCACCCTTCTGCAGGCAATGTCAGGCTGCACAGCGACCGCTGCTACACCTGCGAAGATCGTGGTCGTGGAGTGATTCCGTCATCGTGACAAGGTACCTGAAAGATGCCGGAGCTAGGGTGTCAAGCCTTGGGCAAGGAAGAGAGGGTGTAGATTGATGGAAGGAAGGAAGAAGAGTAATAGAGAGCGTGATGCTGTGCATTATGCGGACGACCTGTAGACTGACATAATGAAAGGGAAAGAGTTAATCCAAAGAATTGTATAGAAGTGCATTGCATTCCCTCTCGATGGTAGGCGCATGCTTCGTGAGATTCATTCGTTGAAATCCAGCTGTGACATGAGGGGAAGTGCGGAATGATCGACGTCTCGTCAATGCCCTGTTTACTTGACCTTTTGAAGCATGAGGTTGTTATGAAATGAAGTAAAGGGCAATTATACCGAATGAATGCTAGAAATCTATCCCACTTCGTGCATACGATCCTATGAAGTGATCACGATGAGATAAAGAGTAAAGCAAGAAACTAATGGTGGAAATCTAGCTAAGCGAGCCCCTTTTCCAATTCCCTTCCACCCAACACCAGCTCAGTGCCAGTAAACTTCTTCTATTGAAGCTCCCTTATCAGCCAATCAACTGCCAACAGTGACAGTCATGAACTCTCCATCCGGACATTGCCAGCAACGCATCTCCGAAAAGTGCGTTGGGTTCGTGGCTGTGTTTCGTGTTTGATCACGACTCAGGTCCTGAACTCTAAATCGCATGATTACTCGAGTCACGGGAGAGGGTTGTTTACTTGGTAAGTGGGCGGCGCCAAGCCTCTCTCTTGATAGGGGATGTTTTCATTTGAGTGGTGTCTGATGTTTGGTGATTTAGGGTATGGTTGGGGACTCTATTTCTTGATCTTCGTTGTTGGCTCATCGCTTGGCACGTTCTCGATGTTCTGTCGTTGGCGAGACCCAAGTCGTAGTTCGGAAGTTTGCCGTCGTACCTTGCAGACTGCTGAACTTCTTTGTATCTTTCAAACGGATTGTTGCTTCGACTTCTGAGAGTAGCAAACGAGACGCATTCACCTCGCTCTGTCCACTTCCATTCGGCCGAAAGGTCAACCGGATCTTGTTCAGCAAAACCCGAATTTCCTTCTGTAAACTGCCGAAAGCCGATACATATGGATAAGAAGACCAAGTCCCCGAGCCGTCCAAAAGATAAATATGAAGACATAAAATTGAACCCTGAGTTCAACATGTCTATCTCCCTTCGTTGATAGCCAAGAGACTTTGTTCTCTTGTTTAACGAAAATGATCTGATGTCTACTGGAGTCAAGCCCACAAGTCCTGGTTTTATCAAGCGATATCTTTAGATCAAGAAGAATGAGTCTCTTGGCTGTTGACTGGTCGGCTTTGATAGACGGAACGTTGCTCCGCTTCCAGTATCTTGCCATCCCTACGAGACGAACATCTGGCGCATTGGCATCTCAGAGGCAGTGGTGACAAGTCCCCTCTTTCGAGCCAGGAAGATTTGGACTGGTATCTGCAATTAAGAAGAACAAGTCTCTTGGCTGCCATCTGACATGTTCCGCTGAAAGGGATGAAGTGCCACTCCGAGCGTACTCAGAAGCAAGCCACCTTGACCAGACGATATACTTGCGCATTGGCAGCTCCGGAGGAATAGCTAAGTGTCTCCTATCGCAGAAATCTTTGTTGTCTTCTTGGCAGCAATAATCAAGCCAAGACGGTGTTCGATCGCAATTGAGTAATATAGCGTTGTAGTCGAAGTATCGTGACCTTGAATTAAGAACTCAGCCTCTCGGCGTGGTTGTGTAGGACGAAGAGCCAAGAGGAGCGGGGTACCCGAATCTTCGGGAGAACTTTCCTCAATAGCAAAGATCGAGTTATACCTATCAAACATACTTTCAAGATGCGTATTCGTGTGCTTGGCAAGTATCAAGGTCCCAATTGGAAGTTTACATTTATGCGCACTTGAGAAGAACTGAATACACAGTGTTATGCTCCAAATAATGTCAAGTCTTATCCTACTTTCTGTTCTGGAATAATCCCAAAACCAGATTGTCAATCCCATAGATGGTAAGCTAGTACTGAGCAATTGCAGTCCGGAACACAACCTGCTTGTGAGGGGACGGGTTCAGCAATTGAACATCTTTCCCCAAAAGGCATCGCATCATGCATAATATTGAGGTAACGATGAACAGGCGCAAGATTCATCGCCATTGCGATCAATCCACCCAGCACGTTTTCTTGGTAATGCAAGATCTTGGCATCCCAAGTCAGCCTGCTTGAGTCGAGTAGCAACCTTGTCCATGAAGCGATCCCACAAAACATCTACATTCTCCGGTCCCGAAAAGGGTGTGACACCTTCCCAAAATTTTATTTATTTAACCTTGAACATCCAGAGACCTTTAGCGATCCAATCAGTGACTGGCTTTTCGATCTGCTTTGTCTTGGCAGCTATTCACAGCCTCGGAAAGCCCCTGCAATTCGCGTACTCGCTTCGGATTGCTGGGACGTCCCAGGCGTCGTGCTCAAGATAAGACTTCTGAACATCAGCTAAAGATATGAGATGGATAAAGAGTACTGGGCATGCCAAACCTTCGAGTAAGGCGACCAATGGATCTGTCAACGTCTTGGCTATGAAACAAGATGAATGTGTACGTGTGAATCTGGTAGAACTTATTGCCAAGAAAGTATGACAAGAGGCTGATACAGCCTTCAGATAGGCATTAGAAGGCTGAGTTGAGTTATTCCGGAAAATGCAGGTGCACTCTATCTGGTGGATCTGCCCAGACGATGCTCAGAATACTTTCAAATTTATCAGCATGTCTTGGCTGTCCAGATGGCGTTGCATCTGGAGGCTTGACCAGAAATGGATGGGGAGGGGAAGCACCCATCCGCAGACACCTCGATGATAGATATAAAAGTCCTATCATCGAGACCAATGCTTTGAATCACCACCGTCATCACATTCTCTTCGCAGTTGTTCCTTCTTCCTACTTCACGTTCTTTCATCAAGACCTCACTTGCTTCAACCAGCGTCTTCGACTCCATCAACATGTTCCGCACCCTCGTCGCTCTTGCTGCTCTTAGCAGCGTTCTTGCATGCCCTGATCACACACCTCCATCATCCGCTCTCGGTAGACGTGCTGATGAGAACGCGGATGAACATCCTGCTGAAGCAACATGGACTTTTGCCGACCAAGCTGCCTGGGCTGTGGGTAAGTAAACGCCTATCATTCAGACATGGACTTTACTAACTGTTAAACAGATAATCCAATCTGCTCTACCGGCACTATGCAATCACCAATCAATCTTAGTGGTGCCTTCTCCAAAGTCTACGCGCCGACCTTCAAGTATGACAACCTTGCAATCGGCACACTCTCGAACTGGGGATATGGACCTTCATACTCGTTGAACGGAACGGCTGATGCCCCAACTTTCACTACGAATGGGACAACTTATTACTTGCTGGGCTTCGTAAGTGTCCCTCTCAAGTACTCGCAATTGGAAACCTGCTTTTGGTTCTTGAACACCTCTTTGCTAACACCATCGCAGCATACTCACACTCCATCCGATCACACCATCAACGGGAAATCAGCACCAGCCGAACTTCATCTCGTACACGGCGATGCCAGCGGAGCAGCAAAAGGAGTACTCGGCTTCCCATTGGTAGTCGGAGCCGAAGAGTCTGAGTTCTTCGCCCAGATCCTGGGTCCTACCGGTGCCCCCAACGTCACATCGAACCTCCTGCTCGACAACCATGAGATGGACATGCGCAAGGCGTTGACGGACAGCGGCAACTTCAAGAAATATTGGACATATAGAGGAAGCTTGACAACGCCGCCATGTACTGAGGGCAAGAGATGGTGGGTTAGTGGGCAGAGCTTGACTGTCAGCCAAGAGCAGATGGCTGAGTTATTGTTGATTAGCGAGGACAGTGCCAGGGATGTCCAGAAGATCCAGGCGCATGGTGTTGGAGAGTTGTAGGATGGACTTGATTTCTAAGGCGGTGTATCATTTGACTGAGATTGCAGTTGGCCTTTGGGAATTCAAAACTCATTCTCCAACACTGAAAGAGTGCTCTCGATCTCGCTTACCAATATTAACAGGGGAATCATCACGTGGCTGAATTAGTGTCCTCCATTCCGGGCTTCAATGATCTGAACTTATATGGAGCGTTTAGGTTCTGCTATATATCATCCCTGGTTTTCTCATTCAACCTGAATGCCTGATTCTGATCTGGGCCAAAGCCGGCAGGTGAAAACTGAGAATCTTAATAACCACTTGATGAGATCGTAACCGAGGATAGTACCAGCTCGACGGAACAGGGTCCGATTCTAGGTGGGATTGACGTACATAACCTTGTTAGGGCTCCCCCACCAAATCCTGTGTGAACCTCAACTATTCTTGCGACATTCATGAATTTCAACTGACTTTTATCGTCGCGATGTCTTCAAGGATGGCCAGGCGAGGAGTCCCAAATTCTAGGGCTGCTGATTCGAATGCGAAGAGCAGCCGTCGACAAGCACGCGATGATCGGCCTCTCACATGTACCAATTGTCGAACGCGGAAGTTAGAACCCCTTTCACCTCATCATATGTCAATTGCCAAAAATATACGTGCGCTGAATTCCGTTAGACAAGATGTGACGGCACCCAGCCGGCCGGTACGTAGGAAGTCATTGAAATCGTTCCTCAGATGTAGACACTCGCTAAATGGTTGTTGACGCAGGGCTGCAAGACTTGCGAAGTATACAAAGACCAATGTCACTATGAAAAACCTCCATAGATGTCGCAGGTTCTTGCGATGGCCACACGACTGCAGTAAGTAGAGGCTGAGCTTGCCGCATTGAAGAGTGCGGGGGCGTCCCTTGCCCACCATGATATCCATTCCGAGGGTTAGACAAGTATCTCGGTCTCATAAGCTTCATTCGAACCACAGTCTTCCGAGCCCACTTTGCAACGAAGGAAAGCTCATCACATTTCGCACGTCAGTGCAGACGAGCATCTTCAGTCCAACGAATCCGAATCTCTCCCGACGGAGCTAAGCCTCGATGAGAATGGCAAGGTCAGTTTGACATGACTTTGTTGATCATAAGCTTACCAACTGAGGTTTCTTATTATGGTCCAATTTCTTCAGTACACATACCAGCTGGTATGAGAACGAATTTGAGCCCAAGAAGCGATCAAGTAACGAGTCTTCAAATGTGAAACTACCTTCGGGCCAGACTTCCAAACCTCTTAATATACGAGCATGGGAGGATTTTTCCTTTGAAAGTGAAACGATTCAAACGAACATTCCCAAAGAAGTGATCCAAAAACTGCTACACATTCATTGGTGCTGGATAGCTCTCATGTTTATATAGGTTTACAGACCGGCATTTGTGAGTAAGTGAACCAAGATTGAGGCGATGGCTACAACAGCCAGTAAAATTGACTACCAGGAGACATGTCTACAGGAGGGAAGCACTGCAGCAACTTTCTCCTCATGGTTTTATGTGCACATTCGGCTCGGTTCCAAGAAGGCAATGTCGATGAGATGCTTCTGCCTCGGGTCCGAATGATGATCGACCCAGCTCTATCCCAACAAAACAAGGTCTTCTACAGCTGAGTGCTCGGCAGCTGGCATTAGGATTGATTTCCCAAGCTTGGCTGTACAGTGGGATGGCGTTCCGCATGGTCATTGACATGGGACTGCACCAGGATAGTGGCAAGTTACTGGGCACTGGTGGTCTGACAGCGGAGGATGTTTGAATTCGTCAGAGGCTGTACTGGAGCTGTTACTGTTGGGATAAGTACGTGATCAGTATGCCTAATATTGCAATGGCTAATACCCATCGATTGTAGGGCAACCAGTTTGTATCTGGGACGACTACCGACATTGACTGATATCCCCGCCGAAAATCCTCTTCACTTCTGTAAGCCGCATCGCTCTTTCAGCAAATGTGCAAAATCTGACGATAATGGTCGACCACTCAGCAGAAAATGATCTCTGGACGCCACATCATGGGCCGGATGTGACATTCACGTTTTAACCAGCAAACCATTCCCCCGTCATGTAATCAGATGCCATTTCTTGCTTCGAAAACTCCTGTGAATTGACCATCATAATATCAGATATCATCTTACAGTTCTATTCTCGCCGAGCACCTGAAGATGTTGAAGGAGCCCTACGTCGGCTGAAAGAAAGATTGGACGACTGGAGAGCTCGACCACCTCGACACTTAGTACTGGACCCGGAAAATCTTCCTTGCGTGTGCTGTCCGCCACATATTCTGACCCAAAAGTGAGCTCCAGCCCATAAACTGGAGTGTAATTGAAATTGATATTCCGTTCAGTCTCCTATTCTATACTGCAATGATCCTACTTCACCGCCCAAGAGGCAACCAAGCGGCTTGCCGAAGTGCAGCAAACAGTATCGAGAAACTCCTTCTCTTGCTGGAAGGTACATTTGGCTTCACTAGAGTCACCTACCTAATAGCATGTTGCATCTACACTGGTGCCTCTGCCATGATCCGAGGCGTCAAAATGGCGACACCGACGCAAACACACGCATGGAGACCTTCCTCCAAGCACTCAACATCGGAGTTCAATCCTGTCAAATTCTCTAAAAGAGCCTCAATATCATCAACGCTAGCATAGCTATGATGGTTCCGGAACCACAGCCTCTATTAAAAGAGGCCGAACTTGGTAATGTGGGCAACATGGGGCATGAACAGGCTTTGGGCAATTATCTGCTTGCGTTTCCGTACACTTATAATCAGAACCAAATGGATTTAACGAACCAGGACAATTTTTGGAAATATGGGTATGGATTCTATGTTGATGCTTGATTGTTTTCCGGAGAATAGCATTGATGCTACCGGTGCAACATGCTTTGGGGGCCAACGAAACGTATAGACGGAGGGCTGATCGACCGGGACATCAGAAGGGCTCATGGCGTTTAATTTGGATGGATCAGTATAGGATTGAACTCGGCTGGAGTAGAGTCACAACAGCATTACTAAAATGAAGTACGATGGTGAAGGATCAAGAGTCAATTTACCACAATCGCCTCGGATTCTCAACTCAAAGCTTCCTCATCAACCCCTCATCGTAATCACACCATTGCTTACACCTCTCAAGACACTTCTCGATATTCGTGCACCTTATTGTTATCACCATCCGGATGCTTCTCCATGCCTCCAGTATGCGATGTGACGGAGTTGGCGGATAGGGGTCCGAGGTTTAGGTCTAGGTTTAGTATTTAGGGGCAAACAGATGATGTGTTGGGGTGTACGTGAGAGATCAATGGGGGAGTGATGAGTAGACTGAGAATTAAAGGATGGAGATTGTATGGAAATTAATTCTGGAGCTGTGAACTGGATCTCGTTGACGATGCTCTGCAATGAGCTCTGTTTGTTGTGATTCAGGGGCTGGATCGCTAAATTTTCAGGGGCTGCAGGACTCTGAATTAGCGAACGCCACTGTTGTTGAGCGAAAAACGACTGTGAAATAGGATCACGACCTGACAATTGGAAAAAAGCCAGATCGTACGCCAAAGATTTTTCTGATGGGCGAAGTCCCAATTGAAGCATGGAGTGATATCTAGATTCATACCAACATCGAAGCTCAAAGGCAAGAGAGGAACAAGATGGAGGGGTATTGGCCGGGCTAACCGGTGACGTCAGATACTCAAGCTCTCGGTGTGCAAATATCATCTGAACTTCTGAATGGATAAAAATCAAAATCACGAAGTAGATAACTTTGGCTATATTACGAGTAACAAAGCAAAGACCATAAATCATAAAAGGGAGAAGAAGATATAAATCCTGCTGAAGGAACTTGCACTGCCAGTCTCCGCTGGAAGGACCAGGGGCCTGTTACTAAACTTTAATTTGAGCTCAACTGAATGCATGTAATTTATGGTTGAGCAAAAATTCGTGTATCGATTTGCATCGCATCGTTTCTATATCTGCATATCATACAACTAGTTCTCTTTCGGTATCAAATTTACACATTAACAAACGCCATTCCCATATTCATAAAGCATCGTCTTCGTTTCTGTCCAGCCCCACCACCATCTATCAACACAATCGCCTACTTCACATACGCATTCTGTGGCTGCGCAACACCATTCTGCTGGCCGTAGTAATCGTTATTGTGACCCGTATTGCCATATTGAGGAGGTGCACCGGCAGGAGGTGCGTATTGCTGGTTGTAGCCGCCGTTGTTGTAGCCTGCGTTGTAACCTGAGTTGTGGTGGCCTGATGGGGCGGTCATGGGTGTGGAGTGGAGTGCGGCGCGGCGCTTGCGGCGTTTGGCACAGCATCTAATAAGACTGTCAGTACGATATTCTGCTTTGTTGTTTGTTTGGTAGGTAGGTGTGTTTTGGGAGTGTGGGAGAGGACTAGCTTACAGGACGAGGAAGAGCAGGAGGATGCCGAAGAAGATGAGGATACCGGCGACAACCCAACGGCCCCAACGGCTGAATGCGCTGCTGTTCCGACAACGTTGAAATCTTGGATCGCTGTATACTATTTAGCATTGTGATCTCAAAAGAGTCTTGCGCAAACAATGGAGCCCAAGACAAGTGGGAAATGCTGTACGTACCATCTACCATAGCGAATCTGACGAGCAACCAGGTTGAGAGCATCTTCCGCTCTTGGGAGCTGTATACCTCTTGGGAGAATCATGATTATTGTAGTTGTTGATTTTTGATATCGAATTTTTCTTTGCTGTTGCGTGAAAGAATTGAGTTTTGAAGTTGCAGTTTCAAGATATCAAGCAAAGGGAAACAAAGGGACGTCGAACGAGGTGGGGATGCCCTGTTTTGTATGGAATGACGAGCTTCGAACTCACCCTAGCACTGCCCAGTCCCTGGCACCGGCTAAGCACTCCCGAGGGGCATAGCATTCACACTCTGACCAAACAGCCCTAGTAGCAAACCTTGGTATGAGCGTATGAAGATCACGTTGACGGCACTGCCTCCAAAATCTGCGTGGAGCCAATGCTTGGGCAGCTGATTCCCCTTGGCGGGGTAATTCTTTCCCAAAATGCCCCTCTGCATCGCAATGCGAGAAACCGATTGTGGCTGAAGCTATCCACTTTTGAGGTGGTTTTTATATCAAATAGTACACCGTCATACTGCTAGATTTGCTAGAGGTCTGCTAGATACGACGGATGCATTGGCAAAATGTTCAACTCCAGATTTTGAGGGGCGGATGGGCCAGTCAACAGGGCTGAAACGATAAGCTGCTTGCAGATGGTGGCGTTGTGGCATAACCTTATTCCCTGGCATGACGGGGATAGTCTGGGCTGACATCATGACCTGCTTCGATGACCGCCCCACAAGATGTGGCTGAGATCCCTGAATTTGGTGTGGAAGAACATCACGTCGGGATATTTGGAATCGAATGAGGCTCAGTCTTCTAGAAGATTAAGAGTAGAGGCATGTGCCTGTTACGGATGCAGATGCGGTGAATTTCAGCCGGATGTTGAATTGTTTCCTAGTGTCGCCACTCCGGCTGCCGGCGCCGAGGAGAAGGGAACCTACCAGGTCTGACAGGATCACGTGCTTATCAGTCGGGCTCTTTGTCTTTCGACGCTCATTTGTTTTTACGATATCTTTGCCAGCCAGATCACCTCTGCCGTCCAGCGTTCCAACCATTTGTCTACATCATGATTATTGAATCTCATATCGCTAACCTTTGCTATACCGAGAGTCCGAAAAACTGCGTAAGCAGTTCTGAAATCCGTCCTGTGATATCTCCATATCTCAGTGGCTGATGTCAGAAAGGCCCGCGAGATCCGATGAGAGTTACTCATACTCTCAGAAACTTGAAAAAGTCGTCAGGGACCCTATCCTTCTTGTTTCCACCTTTCTTATTCTGATACCATTTATTCTTTTCATGATATGACAGCAGGCTGTTTTTTCTAGGACTGTTTTGTTTCCCATATAGGTAGCCAGTGTCAGCAAACCAAACAAGCTTTGGCTGACTTCAACTGACAAATAACACCCTCGGATTCGCCAAAATGCCCGACTTCAGCATCGAGGACTTCCACGCCGCCAATCAACTCGTCTCCAACATCCTCGCCAGCACGCGCACTGCCCCAAAGAAATACTTGGACTTACAGGCAAACCTCCAGTCTCTTCGCCAGCTCCTCAAAGAGCTCGAGCTACAGGCCAAAAATCCTTTTTCGATTCTCAGACAGCGGTGTCAAGACCGCAGGAGAGAATGGATGGGTATTGTGGACTCTGTGGGCAATACGCTGTGTGATATCCAGGACAACATGAAGCGGGCTTCCATGTCAGCGTGGGCGCGGTGGTTCCGCTATGGACGCAAACGCGCCTCTCTCAAAACACTTAAGCAAGAACTCAGGCTCGAAGTAAGTGACGTCAAAAGATTCGTTCGCAGTCTTGGGCTCTCTCCGCTAGGCAGGCAGGAGCCTGTGCTGGGCAGGATGGAGAGACTGTTGTTGGAGGAAGCGAGGGAGGAGAGGACGGGGGAGAGGAGTATGGCTGTTTTGGCGGCGCATGAGACGAATGATCCGGTGGTTTGGAGGGAGGTCAGTCGGATTTTGATGAGGAGGGGTGTTGCGGAGGAAGAACTGTGGAAGCATGATGCGAGATTGAAGCAGTTGCTTCATTGGGTTGTGAAGAACGAGCCGGATATTACGGCCGTGTTGGAGATGCAGGATGTGGATTTCGAGAAGAAGGATTCAGGTCGGAGGTATAGCCAGAAAGCGTGAGTTTAAAACTGGCCGCTGACGGTCATGGGTTGTGTTTTGGGCTTTGCATCGCATTAACAGGCGATTCAGGCCTGCTTCCTGGAAGAGTGAGATATTTCTTACTCGTTGGTACTCTGGATTTCGTGGGTTTTGATCACAGGCGTCGATCCATCGCAAAGTTCTGTACGGTATGCTACACGGCAGGAGCTTCTCGGTCCCTCTGTTCTGTCAGATCTCTGATCAAATTGTAAAATCTTGGAGCATCTTACCAGCGGGCGGGCGTTGAGGAAAATTCGTTTACATTATTTACTGAGTAACTTCTTAGTCTGAACCGAAACGCATTCCAAGAGATATTCTTCTTCTTCTGTGAGTGTGTGCAAATAATCTGGCCACTTTGTCTCCGCTATGGGGAAGCTGACGTATTATCTCGGATTCCAAGATATCGTGCCAAGAAGATATCGGGTTGAAGAGACGAAGAGCCCCTGAGCAGCAACTTCACACAGCATCTTCAGATTCATCCCAATTATCACCCTCCCTAATCTTCGATTTGTCTAATTAAACCTCCTCCTCTTGAACATCTTGGCCTGCTTGCAATTGATTGAGTATCGAGATGCATTTCTTCAAGCTTTTCAGTCATTTGAGCGCAATCCGAACTCGATTGGCGCCCGCCTACCCAGATTTCCCAAGCCTTTCAAACGCATTGGCGGGAAAGTTAATCCAGACCTAGCCCTTGGCAACAGTCCATATCAGGTCATGTCAATAGACTCCAAGGTGCCAGATAGCTCGGCATCAGAACTTTTGAAACAGCTTGGTACTCGTCCCATTCTCACGTTCGCTCAAAAGACAATCAATAATGAACCGGAAAAGCTGTGGTGTCAGCTTGACGATATACTATTCACGGCACTTGGCTGTGCAACTCCCCACCGCGCAAATAGAGTTAATCATTAAAGTTATCTCGACGTACTTTGGATGGCTCGTGTTGTTTAGAAGTTGTGTGAAGATCGGACCATGAAACCTGGAGAGAGGAAAGAAGGCTGTGGGGGACACACTAACCCCGGTTACAGATTTGGCGCTAGTGTCTTGGTGTGGTACGAGGAGGGAAGGGCGACACAACCTTAATATTTCTCTCCCTTCCCTCTCCTAGTTTTGTTTTCCTCGTCCATCCATCCATCCATCCTTTACGCCCATCACGTCCGTTTCTGCAAATTATCCGCCTCGGAATCCACCTCGAATCCGTCAACATCGTCTCCGAAGAATCATGTGCGGGCAAGGACGCGGCAAAGTTCCACGCCGTGGCGTTGCTGCAGCGTGACTGCTACCTCTGCGGCGCAGACACTACTCAAGGAGAAGCACGCCTCAAGCAACAGACGCCTGAACATGGTGCTCTGAATAAATTACTCCCAAACCAACTACGCATCGACGCTATTGGCCAGGATTAACGACCGCGACAAACGACAAAGGTCTCACTGTTCCAATATTTGCCCGGGCCTGGATCCAGCTGATCACCACGAAACCGAGACAATTGTCGCCCAATTGAGGTGGACATTATGACGGTGTGGACTACAAAGGCTCAGGATTCTGCTGGATGACGAAGAACAATGCAAGACGAAGTTCAGGACCATCACAACCAAGGAAGAAACAACGAAATACTCGTTCCCGCTCACGTGACGTGTATATCACTTCGGACTTTACGTAGATAGTCTCGACATCAGACGGTCTTATAACTCCTCATTGGACCTTTCGTCTATCTTCCTCGATTTGGTTGCTCTAACAGCAGTGTATGCACGCCTCATAGGTTACACTGGGTGGGAGCCGGAGGCTATGAGATAACCCTCTATTTTGTCCGCGGGGAAAATGTTCAGACCGGAGGTCTGGCGGTGATAACCTGCAGGAGTAAGAAGTATATATAGGACCGAAAATTCCTTTCAGCTGTCGATAAAACTCCACGTCAAGCATACAAGGTACCAGAACGATCAAGGCTACTTATCATCTGCTCCAAGTTCAGCTTCCGACCACGCACCAACAATGGCAATCCTCCTCACTGGTGGTAAGGGCAAGACCTCCATGCGAGTCGCTGGTATCCTCAAGAGTGCAAAGATCCCTTTCATCATGACGTCTCGTAAGGGCGACAGTGGCTCTTCGGACACCATGCCTGTCGCCAAGTTGTACGTACCATGTGTCTCGTCGAAAGATTCTCCAGTAGACTGATCCCTACCTCAGTGATTGGACCGACAAATCGACCTACGAGAATCCGTTCCAGCACTCCTCTCTCAATGGAGAGAGTATCTCGGCCATATATATTGTCATGCCGGAGGCCGAGGATCCAGTTACGCCGTCCAATGCCTTTATTGATTATGCCGTACAGAAACATGGTGTCAAGAGATTCGTTCTATTATCAGGTACCACGGCCAAGAAAGGAGGGCCAGTCGTCGGTAAGATCTGGGAACACTTGGATCAGATCGGTATTGAATACTGCGTACTCCGAGCCACTTGGATTATGGGTAAAGTCAATTATTCATAGTAGAGTTTCTTGGGATTGACAAACCTGCAGAAAACTTTGCTGAATGGCAATACCCCACCACGATCAAGGACGAGGGTAAAATCTATACTGGCTGCGGGGATGGAAAGATACCCTTCGTCAGTGCTGAGGATATTGCTGCCGTGGCAGTTCATGCGCTCACATCTGCGAAACTGCCTGGCGAGGCGTTCAGGGTTTTAGGTCCAGAACTCTTGACCTATGATGAGGTGCGCATCTATGTCTGGCGCGGTCTGTCAATTGAAGCTGACGTCTCCGGCAGGCTGCGGCGAAATTCAGCAAAGCTCTTGGACGTGAAATTGTACATGTTCGACTCAACCAGGAGCAAACCGCCCAACAATACGTGAAAATTGGACTTCCGCAAGCAGCAGCAGGCTTCATGGCCTGGCTCGAATCCAACACCGCAAGTGGACAAGAGGCAACAACAAACGACGATGTGGAGCGGCTCACGGGACGAGCCCCCAAGAATCTTGATACCTACATCCAGGAGAACAAGAACGCTTGGCTGTGATTCTTGCTGAGGCACTTCCAAGCATCGGCAATTTCTTATCTTGGTTCACCCTCGTTTTGTCTTTTTTGGTTTGATGTTGAGACAATTGAGGCAGGAGAAATTTGATGAGCAGCTCTATGAGGTGGCAGATGTAAACCCCCATGCCAGTGGTATGTGCTGGTCGATTCTGCCCGAGATATCGGGAAATTAGCAGCACAGGGAAGATATTTTTTCCTTGCATCTTTTCTTGACGATTAGAAAATGGAAGTTGGGCTGGAAAGTTGTCTTTATCTACGTTTCTGTCCGTGCAGCGGTCAAATGTCATGGCCCCTCTGTGTGCGTGGGGCCGCGTCCTCCCGAGCGAAATCTCCGAACATTGCACATGGAAGGGGTCAATCGGTGCCCAATAGTGTCTTGAAGATCAGAAAATCTCAATCTTTTGCGAGTGCAAGAGATGAGGATGGGTCTTCGTTTTCATTAACAAGATTGCAATGACATCGTGTCGATCTTGCGATTGAGGTTTGGAACCATCGGAGCTTCATTGCGAGGTGCTCAAACTCGCCGTTGAGGTCGTTACCACTGTCCAAATCTCTGGGCGGCTAGGCCGTGAAACAAACGTGCTGCGTCTGCTTGTTATATTTGGCCTTGGCTTCAACATGGGATTTTGAAGTGGTCACTGGAAGCGAAGTGCCATTCTGGAACAGCAAGCAAGACGTCGAGCTCGACCTCGACTTGTTGCCAGCTCAAGGTACTGGGCGATCTCTTACCTGCCTCAATGAGAAGATCTTTCAGATCTATGGAACAATCCCCTGGCTATACGCGCCTTTGTCATTATAAGTCTGGACTCGAGTGGGCCAGACCTTGCCCAACGACTCTTATCAGTTCACTGCCTTGACAGTGCAAGCCATGAAGAGCTCCACAGGTGGCCAACTCCAAACCAATTTCATGTGAATATATACTTGGCACGAGAACAATTGGAGGACAATAGAATCGGAGAGAGTCGGGTTGATGTGTTTTTGGTGATGGCCAAGGAAGACCCACCCATGCGATACACGCTACACGCGAGTACCGGTCGATCCACGCCCCCACGAACATATGCCCAGGGCTTGGTATACAAGGGACTCGACGCTGGTTCCATCATCCTCTGTCATTCTGCGGTTCCAATCAACATCTTCCACAGGCTGTGGCAGGGTGTAGTCATTCAACGAAATCCACATTGCATGGGTAATGACCGTCGCTTGACTGCCCAGCCTTGGCCCAAAGGCTCGCGCCCAGCCTCGCTGCACTTCGCGCACGCCCCTGCCAAGTATATCAGTGGAGACGTTCCTATTTCGAGCACCAAAAAAGCCAAATTCTCTAACGGGAGCAAACGAAGGAAACACTCCTTGCGCACCTTGGCAGCATTGACGCCTCCAGACATCCAATGGGGAGCCTTCCACAAGACTCGCGTACATCAACCCAAGTCCGTTATCTCTTGGCCTTCCATTTTCGGGCTCGATCTTGAGGCTCTTCTACGTTTGCATCCTAACTTGGCTGTTATATATCTTTCAAAACAGACCCACTACGTGCTCAGAACCATGAGTATCCCTCTGACATCGTTTTGGGTGTGATTCAACTGGCTACGGGGTGGCCGTGAGGTGAACAGGCCAGTTGCTATTGATATCTATCGGCTCCATCGCTGCCTCTCCCAACGACGTCTTAATCATGCGATGATTCCCCTCTTATAATTTTTCTGCCCAGCGTTGCTCTTCATTTCATTATGTCTTATCAGGCCGGCCCTAACCCCATCGACGACCTCGTTCAATACAAGAAGGCTGTGCTCCGCGACGACAGGAGGGATACCAGAATCCGCGGAAGCATCGAAGCCACCCTCGAGTTCTTCAAGACAAAGACTTCTGCTCCTCCCCTTCCACCTCCACCCCCTTTCGCCAGCAGGTCTGCATCACCTACACATGGACCATCAGGACTCGCCAACACTATGTCTTATCCTCAGATCTCCCGGCCAATGGTGGTCCAATTGCCTGGCGCCTTCAACAACGAATACAACGATATGGAAAAGGACCCGAGTCGCTTCAACGACTACAAGGGCGAGAAGATCGATATCGAAGCAAAGCCAGCCGAGAAACACCACGATGATCACCACGGCATATCTCCCGGGCCTCATACACTGAAGGAACGTCTCAAGCATTTCACCTTTTCGTGGTACGCTTTCACAATGGCCACTGGAGGAACTGCTTTGACTCTTTCTGTTGTTCCGAATCGCTTTTCCGGTCTCACTGGACTCGGCACATTCATGTTCCTCTTGAACATCTTCTTCTTTATCTGCGTTACTAGTGCTATGGTCACTCGCTTCATAGTCTACCCAGAAATCTTCGTCAGCTGCTTCACAAACTTCCACGAGGGTGTCTTCAGCGCCACATTCTGGCTCACATGCGCTACTATGATTACCAACACCGTCGCTTACGGTATCCCCAACACTGGACCATGGCTTATCGAAGCCCTCCGAATTGCTTTCTGGATTTATACCACATGTGCAACCCTTCACGCCATCATATACTATCAGATCATTTTCGTCAATCAACAACTTAAGATCACCAACGTTCTGCCCGGATGGGTCCTTCCCATGTTCCCTGCCATGCTGGTTGGAACTCTCGCAGGAGCTATCGCTAAGACACAACCTCCCGAGCACGCCTACCCTATGCTCGTTGCTGGACTTTCATATCAGGGCTTTGGTTTCTTCATGGCATTGTTCATGTATCCTCTTTACTTCGGACGTCTCCTGACATCCGGTATTCCAGCATACCTCTCTCGTCCAGCAATGTTCATTGCCGTCGGTCCGCCAGCTTTCACCGCTCTCGCTTTCATCAACATGGCTCAAGACGTGCAAGCCACCAAAATCTTCGATGGTTACACAAAGCTTCAGGGCGTTGCCAACCAAGCTCTTATCTCAGACTTGTTCTCGATTATGGCTCTCGTCATGGCCATCTTCCTCTGGGTCCTTGCATTCTGGTTCTTCGTCATGGCCTTCATCGCGATGATTGACGGTATCCCACACAATGACTTCCATCTCAACTGGTACGCCAAAGTCTTTCCCAACGTCGGCTTCACCATCGCAACCATCAAGATCGGCGAGAGGCTCGATAGTCCCGCTATCATGCTTACTGGAACTGGAATGGCTGCTGTGCTGTTCTTCTCCTGGTGCCTCGTCTTCTTCTGCCACATCAAGGCTTTCTTCGGTCATATGATCTGCTGGCCTGGACGCGATGAGGATGCCCATTAAACCTGTCAATGGTATCAACAATAGACGGGAGTTGGACCATGGGAACCGAATTGGGACAGGACCGGATGGGACGGTATGGGATTGGATTGGATCGGACCCTATGCATACGGATTGGCACAGGCATTAGGACTGGGATAAGCGAAGGGGGCAGGCAACAACATCGGGTCATCCTGTCGTTACCGAAAAAACACAACATCCCTCATTCATACGTACGAGCGCAGGTACGCTGTGAGTTCACAAGCACACACACACACACTTTTTTTGATCTGTTTATAGACGGGCGGGCTTGGAAACGAGCAGGGGAGAGAGAGGGGGAGAGGAGAGTATAGTTAGTCACACCAAACAGACAGACAAAGTAGAGTCCCCAAGACTACAGGTAGCTAGCTTACTTACACAGAAAAATAGAATAGACTAGCTGGGACATTAGACTTAGACATGATACCCCTTAGACATAGAATAGCAACACTGGTATAGAGAAAAGTGCGGTCGAGGTTTTGAATTTTCTAAACTGTATATACTCGGCGTTGACGGAGGAGGCAGGACATAGGATAGATTAATACAATGAAACTCAATATGATAAATCACACATCTTCATGATCTCCTTCTCGCCACAATTGAATATTTATGCTTAAATCTCTTTCTCCACTGTGATCCATAACGATAACTTGCAATTCAATCACAAGGCCCTGTTTGCTCAGGAATCTCGTTTCGCGAAACATTGCACTTCACAATCCCCAGCACGAAGCTATTCCATTTCTAGCCAATACCCGTGGTGAATCTCCAATCGCGACCATACAGCCCCTTCAGTAGACCTGATCAATTCATACCCTCGCCCCTCCTTTCGAAACCCCACGACCACCAACTACCAAAGCTCTCAAACCACGTTCCAGAACACACCTGTCAATCTATTCTAAGCCACCCAGCTCGTCTCGCCACCTCTATCGAGCTTATTCCAAGCCGCCACCACACACTCCACGATTCAGCCAATACCGCCTTCCCCCAAAATCCGAAACATCCCAAGCACAAACCACCACACTTCCCGTTTCGGCTAGCACGCCAACTCATTAACCAACCAGCCTCAAACGCCCTTTCAGGATTTGTTGGCTCGCTTGTTTGATGTTTCTCGAGGGAGTGTCAGGAGATTTACGATTTGTTGGATGAGTGAGGGGTTAGAGTGTGAGTGTTTCTGAGGTTTGTTTGTTTGTTTGTTTCGACTTGGACATTTCGGTGGTGGCGGCCAGGCGGCTTGATGGGAGTCTGAAGCGAGTAGCGAAGGGAGGCGAGGCGAGGCCAGATCTGGCGAAGAGGGAGGAAGGAAGGAGGTAGCGAGTTTGGCGGGGACAGACACCACACACATTCCTAGCCACACTAGTACATTCCTTCAGGCAAGACATGGCGATTATGATAATTGGATGCTTCGCTCAATCGTGCGTCTGTTGATCCAATGGTATTTTGGCATGTGCGATTCGATCTTGGGAGGAATGTGCATTGCTTGACTTGTCTGTGGCGTGTCTATCTGGTGCAGCTCGGGTCGCATGCAAGACTACTTAAGTTGCTGATCGGCCTACATTTCTCCTTCTATGGTGTCACATGACTCGTAGGGTATGAAGGGGGGCTGTATTGCTTGGGGGACATTAAGCCTGTTGCTTTCCTCCTTCCAGACTGATGGGCTTGATGTTGTATTCCCTGAGCTGCTAGCTCCTGTATACAATCTATCTATCCATCGAAAATAGAGTTCGCTAGTTCTGGCCTGGTCTATTGATCACCCCTTACATCTTTTTCGCCTGAACTTATACTTCCCTCTGAACTTTTGAACTTTCTTCGGAACTTCATTCAGGACAATTCCCATGTCGAGATTGGAACAATCTTGGAATCATCAAACAGAAATTTCTGATTATTTCCTAAATTACGATGTTGCGACTCAATACCTTCCAGATCTTCCTCTCCTCCAGTGCAGCCTTCTTCCTCGTCGTGCTGTTCACACATTTCAATGCTCCCGATGGCCTCGCAGGTGTGGGCTCGAATCTGTCGGGGGCGATCACCAGGGGAAGCGTGAAAGGTATCATGGCGAAGAGTGAGCAATTGTGGATGAAGACTGTGAAGCAGAGACGTGAGGTTTGGGACAAGTTTGGCGAGATGGGCTTGTGAGTCTTCTTGCTACAACCATATCTTGCTCTTTTGGAAAGCTTGCTTGTAGCACGCTTCAAGCAGAACGGTATTCGGGACAAATTGCTGATGCAAGGCCTGCCACTAGTTTCCCAGCACGAAACGGACGGACATATTTCAGTTTCCCTTACTCGGTATGGGATCTCGTCCCGGCATCATGGAACTGTCCATATGAAGTCGAAAGGATCGGCAGAATGGGCGACGGTGGAAAATGGGTGTGTGGCATGAGTCGATATGAGAAGAACTCGAGGCCTTGCATTCTCTACTCTTTTGGTGTACAGAATGAGTCGAGCTTTGGTAGATAATCCTTTCCTCTGGGACTTGGTTCAGAAACTCTCCACCTAGGATCAATTGCTGACTTGCGTAACCATTAGAACAAGAGATGTTACAACGCACAAATTGCGAGATTTGGGGTTATGACTACTCAGTTCGATCATTCGGACCGGCAATCACGAATGAGCATGCTCACCGGACACACTTCTTGAAAGCAGGCATTGCAGGGAAAACGGATAAAGCGAAGACACCTCCGTTTTACTCGATACAGGATCTCATGCAGATGAATGGGCATAATTACATGTAAGTCATGCTCTCTTCTCCTGTCATCTGCTGGAGCTAATAAAACCCCTTCCAGCGATATCCTCAAAATTGACGTCGAATTCGCCGAGTTTGCTGCCATGACCTCCCTCCTTACTCATACAGCATCGCAGATGCAAGCCTTTCCCATCGGCCAGATGCTCATGGAAATCCATCTGTTCGGGAACGAAGCCAAGAAACGAGAACCGCATACGTTGGGCCAGTTTCTGCATTGGTGGGAGTCGATGGAGGAGAGGGGCGTGAGACCGACGTGGACGGAACCGAATCTCTTGGCTGTTACGATTGGTTTGAAGGATAAGATGCCGAGGCTGGCGGAGGTAGGTCCAAATCTACAATGGTGAAGTGCGCGAGAGACGTGCGGTGCTAATGATTGTACAGTATACTTTGGTCAATGTGAATGATCCAAAAAGTATATTATGGTAAGGCCTGAACCGTCGGGTTCTGGAGTAGGGTCATCCCAGAAAGCCGTATTGAAGAGGAGGAAAGGCCGTTGGGGTCGGTGTATCCAGGGCTTGCCCGATTGTGTCGAGGCATTGTCTCCATGGGTATCTTCGCGATGAACTTTCGAAAACTGGATTGAAGTCCGAGGGAGAAATATCCTTTTACAGGTGTAATTCGTATCAAGAAAAGTGATTGAAGAAGTCAACTCCGTTTGTTTACCTGCGATTTCCTCGGGTAGCTTAGCGAACTGCCGCTTTCCACTCCCACAACATGCTCCAGAAGACTTAGATAGGTCTACGAACACAATCAGTAGACTTAGTCATGACTGATACCTGAAATTAGGCCTATCACCGAGATTTGCCGAGTGCTTGTCTGCAAGCCCAACTTCTTCTACTCCGATGGTCTCCTTGCCGGTTCTCTCCTCATACTTCTCCATACTGTTTTCGCCCTCACCATCCCAGGGCCTGAGATCGATCGAAAAGCTCTCAATGTCCCGAAATTCAGCTTTCCTGTACAATCCTGCTCCCATCTCCGTGGCCACTAGGAATGCACTGGCGCCTAACTTGTCGGCTTCATCGAGCCCGATGTCGAGCAACCGTCTTCCCAGACCGAGTCGTTGGTAAGCTGGGAGTACCGAGAGATAGTTGATAACTATGAAGCCAGTTAGTGGAGGAGGGAATAACAGAATAAGTCCAACACTGAGAGTCATAGGGAGCGTGACGTACAAAAGCCATTTTCACGATCGATATACTTGGACTCCACCTCTGCCAGCTTGTCGAACCACTCCTAGAAGAGCGCTGTGTTTGCTCTCGCAGGAATCTCAGTAAAGTACTCAGGATCCATCTTTTCCCTCCTCTCCTCATCGTTTAGAGCCCGGGGAAAGTGCCAGCGGGACCATGCTACGATTTTCCTGGTACCAAGGTCATCTCAACATCACTATATTGATCTGTTGAGTTCAGGGTCCGATTCGTGGATTTGCCTCCTATTGATCGACGTAGGTATCACAAGGCTGGCAACACGTACCCGGTCTCCACCTCAACCATTTTGTGGCACTTTATCCATGGACACTTCAGGAAAACCTCCTTGGGGCCACCGAACTCAAACTTGCGTTTCTCTTCGTGGGATAGGTAATTGTAGAGGAGTGTCGACAGGGGATGTGATGCAGCCGCTTCGATGTAAATATCGCACCAGGTGTCCATGTCAGCGTACAAAGCTGGCTCTATGCGGAAGGCCATGGGGTAGATTAAAGTAGTGATGCTGTGATTACTTTCGTGTTGGGATGTGAGTTGATGATATTGCTGAGTGCTGGCAGTTTTGGTACCGGATGTTGAGGTTTGAGATGAGGTTGAATTGAGTGGCTGAAAGTGGTCATGTTTTCTGCCGATTGGTTATGAATCATTTCGCGCCAACTCAGCCGTAGATTCACGAGGTTGTGTAACCTCATGCTGAAGAATGTTACTAACCGATTTGTTCTGTTTCAAGCTTCACTTTTGGCAACAACATTTGATGCGATTGAAACAACGCAGGCATCGAAGCATGTTCGAGCTGACATTACGAATGATCAAACACCACATCCATTATACTGCCCCATGACCTGACAGGTTCAGAAATAATCCTTCTGATGAGTAGCTATAATATAGGTTATTGAGATAGCTTTGATTTTAATTCTACAAAGCTAAGACTGGGTAAAGCGCGTGGGTATAGGAAAGAGATCAATGAAGCCAATATGGTAGGTAACAAGGTGCAAGGCAGAGATTGAAATAGTCACTCAGGAAAAGGAGCGGAAAGGTTCGAAAGCGACTAGACTTACATGATTGCAGATCACTCCGAACATATCAAGCTCTCTCAATAGTGGAAATGAAAGATTCGTATCTGCAGGAGAGTCAGACATGCTTGCCTTCTACGTTGTGCCGTGAATGAAGAGTAGAAAAGCACATCGACACGATTCAGACATGTGCTGAGCACGCGTTGATACTTTATCAGCTGTACGTAATGGGATAAAACCCGTGCACTAATTCGTGGGCTTCACCAGATATGAAGCTCTATATTTCAGTGAGATCTTAGACCTAAGCCTCGGCGCAACAATCGCTTGGCTGTGCAGAGCCGAATCGCACTTTACTTGATTCTAGTCCCATCCTACTTTACTCTGATGTGAGATAGACCTGCCATTGATTTAGACACATCAAAGAGCATGTAAAATCTGAAACTGGCCAGAGGGGTTCTTTTTTTGGGGGGATCGCTGTACAAGATATTATCCACTTCTTGCTTATCTGATAATGGCCGAATGTAGGCACCTCGATCTTTTTTAATCCGCAACGGATCGATGTAGGCGTCCTCAATGTAATGCAAGTTTTACAGTAGAAATAGCCAAGTAGATTTTGTAGTATCCCAACGGACTTCCCTTGGTAACCAAGATTGCAAAGATGAAGAGGGAACGATATCCAATCGAAGTGCACCCAGGGCTCGACATCGTGGAGCTGCGAGCTAAGAGCTGATGGACTATGGAATCAGAATCTGCTCTTATACTCTCAAGAACGAGAGTGAGCTACCACTCATAATTTATATGTACGGAGGTGGCTTTTCCCGGAGGCCTTGAAATTGGTAGGTTCTCGCGTCAGTAATTCGTTTGCAAATGTGGACTGAGAGGATCACATAGATCATGGCGCTTGCAGAGAGGTTGTGTTCATTTTGAAAGTCGGTGTAGTCAATATCGAATGCCGTATTGTTCTAGAAGACCTATTTTCTGCTGGGTTGGAAGATTTTCAAGATGTGCTTTGGTTGGTGGTTTCTCACTAGGAAAACAAGGGCAAGTTGCTTACAATGGTAGAAAACAACAACAGAAAGAGGGGAGAACTTGAGAATCAATCTCGACAAGGGACTCATTCTCGGAGGCCCTTCAGCTGGAGGAAACTTCACTGCTGTTCTCGCTCATGAAGCGGTCAATGAAGGCATGTCCCCACCATTGACAGGTCTACCTTCCACGGCGTCCAGCTTCTGCCATCCCGACGTCTGGCCAGAGAAGTACAAGGAACATCTTGAGTGTTGACGAGGTCAACGATGCTCCAGGATTGACGAGGTAGAGGTTCAACTACTCTGCCGGTATCCTTCAGACACTTTCTCTACTTGAAACCTCGAATTTAATCAATCACAGGCAAATACGGAGGTCCTCCAGCAGATGTGAAACTTTCACAACTGCTGTATCTCTTCTACGATAGTCTTGCACAGAGAGCATAATTCCAGATCTGTGGCTGGGAAGAAAGACGAGACGAAGCTCTGCTGTACGATGAACTACTCAAGGAGAAGGGAATTGAAACGAAGAAGGATGTGTATCCCGGACTCCCGCAAGGGCGGTGGACAACAGGCCAGAACTGGAAAGCAGCAAACAAAGGTTGCGGGAGTGATGTGGTTGCTACAAGCCAAGCAGTGAGCTTGTTTAGCACATATGAGCAGCATTTCAGTATTAACAACATGGAGAAAGAAAGCCAGTGCAGCAGTGGGGTGGGATGGAGCAGATATGATAATATTATGAGGTCACCCTCGAGTACCGAGACACTTATCTGTACATCAATATATTGACATGGACGAATAATCACCGTGCCATGGAGATAGACTGCACATCTCTCGAAATGAAGTCTCTCGCCCAGCTCCAGGGTCTTAGATAGGAAAAGGATGCAGCTTATCACATCCGAGCAAGCGAGCATCAGCGTCACAACGCCTAGAAACAAGCATTGAAGATATATTAAAATCGAACGATCACACCGTACCCCTCAGTTGATAACAATCAAAGGACCTGGTGCCGAGGAGAAGTCCCCACTTGTAGGGTCGTATCACGTGGGGTCGCTTCGGGCCTTTTCGTCCCAATGCACTGCCATGCACAATCGACGTTTCACAATTGTCCCTTGCAGCAGATAATCCCCGGCTAACCGAGTCCCAAGAAACTGCAAAAGCCACGAAGTGCATAAATCCTCCTTTTCGCGTGGAAGCGGATCCGCGAAACAAACGATTACATGGGACGAAACGAAAGGGCTTGACAAGAAGTTTTGGTGCGCTGTGGCTTGAGGCAGGTTGATGGTATTCGGAAGATGGTGTTCTGGAAGGAAGTGAAACAGGCCAGATGGATCTGCCCCTATCAGTGACAGCGGCTCGTAGCGTTGTCTCAAGGTCCTTTTGGTGAGGAACGCTTGTCTTGGGTTAACTTTCCAACCCGTCCGCTGGAGACCCAAAAAGTAGGAAATCAAAGTTAGTCCTGCAGATGGCGTGAGGGAGAGGGCAGATAGTTCTGTCATCATTTTAACATATCGCGCTATCATCACCCCCTTACAAACCTTTTCAAACTTGGAATTCTTGGTACGAGAATAGGGTCGTATTCTCCCGTTCCCTGATGCGGGTTGCCGGCGATGCTTCTAGCTCTGGTTAGAGACCGAACAAACACGGCCAGGAGACTGGCAGCAGTTCAGGAACTCGTCTCCCGTCAAGCTGCTCACGGTTCTCTGAACTGGTCGAGATGCTGAGATCGCTCCGCTCCCAGGCTCCTGCAAACCGATAATGTCACAGCAAATGTGGAGATAGTACGAATCCTCATTCCTGCCAGAAGGAGAATTCCGTGATGAGCATCTTCATGCCAGGAAACAAAGAAATGATTTCTCGGAGTTGTTGAGTTAAAACTTAAGACTGGAGAAATTCGATATAGGGAGGGGTTAGCCGGACTCCGGGGTCGGGCGGGGTTCAGAATAGATTACTTATGGGGGTGTAGATTACTATGAGACAGAAACGGCTGCTTGGGTGTTGGTGGAGGTTTGTGAAACATGGGCATTATAACGGGGAGACCCTTGGATTGGACTGAGTTGTGATGTTTGGTTTGGTTTGACGTTCGTCGTTTGTGGTTTGAAATTCAGTCTGACGGAATTCTCAGGCCTTCAGAGAGAATGAAACTTGGGACGAACTCAATGTTTCGAGGTGCGTGATCAAATCTCTGATACTTGTTGAACTAAGCTCGTTTAGGATGATGTATCATAGGAATGTTGGAGAAGATAGTTGCGGCATTTCGACCACTTTTGACTCCACCAGCGGGAGTTGACGGAATCCATCCATCGGGTCTTCATACGATGGAGTTCCTGCACTGATTAGTGGAACAGTGACGCATTCGTATCCTACTGAGACGGCGGACAATGGTCATTTTTGACCTATCGAGTCTCTATTTGAAGCCATTGTAAGAGCAGTGTCGAAGAAACAAAGTTCCTCAAGTTTGTATGAACCGAAGAATTTCTCAGAGTATCCCAATTACGACTTGGATACCAGCTCGCTAAACACAAGCATCGTGAGAAAACAGAGTTTCGGATTTCCGAACAGTTAGCTGGGCACCATTGAGAGACCCATCTCAAAGATGGATCGACTCTAAGCTTTTATGTCACAATCAATTTAAAACCGCCTTATACAAGTGCTCTGATATAGGGCTAGGGGCATGGATCGGAGGTGGTGGATCTCGGTGGGGAACAGCTTGCGGTCTGTGGGCGGACCTATCACCGCACGGAGACACTTGGACTTGCTGCGCCCATGGCTCTAGTCTTTGTCTATCCAAGCTGCAGTTCTGTGAAAAAGATGATTCGAGAATTGACCGGCTTACAAGGAATAAAGGATCTTGTGTAGCCGAAGGTGTTGTGTTGCACTGTGTTCTTGTGCTTCGTTGTGCATACCACCTGCATATACAAAGATGTTGAATTGATCGGAAGTTCGGACTTAGATTGAAAGAGTCTTATTATTGTCTGATAATCGGGTTGGATCTTCAAATGATCTACTGATAACTTCGGCCAGTATTGCTTATAATCTGGCAAATATAGCACTCGGGGAATTCTTTTGGGTGCACACGAACTTACGTCGTATTACACCGGGCCCCTCTCCGCAGCCAATTTCTCTGGTGCAACAGCCTCGTCTCGCAAATTTCGACCAACACCACGTTCTGTGGTAGTTCCCATATTTCAGAGTTCTAGCGAGTCAGATGAAGACCCTGACTATTTGGAGAGAAAAAAATTGGGGACAAAGGTCTAGAGATTGTAACCTTATCAAGCAAGAAAAGCTTGCCCGTCTGAAGCTTCAAATGCACAGCTCCGTTAGGGAAACAGTCTGTGAACCTTCTTTCACTTTACGACGGCTATCTCGCTCAAGATACAAAAGCAGAGCCGCACTGACAAAGCAGACGACCACATCTGCCAAATCAAGAACTTTATCTGGACTCGGTACCGTGGTTTTGTAGCACCGCACTCGGGTAAATCAAGGGTGAGATAAAAATCGTACGTTCGCTCCAGGAAGAGGAAAGTCAGCCACGGAGCTCGTTGCATTTGAGGGCAAGTTCCTGTGCTGTTCCGGGTAAGATCTCGCGGGAAGGACAGAAGAGAGATCCGTGCGGCCAGGTGGAAAAGGGAGGGACTATCTGAGGGGGAGACTAACCCCTCATGTCTGCACTTGCAGGAACATGTGTATCGATGTGCAGCTTGGCCGGCACTTCTCCAATCTGACTAGAAACTGGACTATGTGCTCGAAAAAGAGTCCGCTTTGTGGTTTCTCGGCTACGAGTGGCAAGTCGGAAGATTGTTTCTTATTTCTTTGTGCTGCGCGAACCACTCTGACTCGTAGATTTTGTGCAAGGCTAAATTCTCCGTGCTGCGGATAAGATGTGCAGCTATGCATCAAAGCTTCCATGCAGGAAACAAATTAAACTTGATCATACTCTTTGACCTGAAAAATATCAACGACATTCGTACGAGTACTGTATACGCGGTTCTTGAGGTTTGATGCAGGCGAAGTTTGACTATGCAGCAGTAATTTTGGTGCTGGACAAATCTCAGCGACTAGAAAGGAGACAGCAAAGAGTTCAACAATTTACACCTCCCTGGTTCTTCTGCAATGCTTCGCTGCCCCGCTCTTACTTGAGAGATCACCCGCACTGGAGGGTTGATGCCAGCAGGATTAGATGAAGCTACCCACCACGCCGCAGCGAGAGTTCATGAACCCTATTATCGTGAGGCAGCTTATCGAGTTCCTATCGTCCAGATGCCTGCCACAGGGACCAATATGGAGGGATTTAACCTCCAGAACAAGCTTACATCTAGGCCGTGAAACAAGAGCTCGGTGATGTGACCCGTCGATTGACTGGGACCATAAAGCTTGGCAGGATCAAAGCGAAACTTGCTGGACCTCAACATCCGTCAACTGTACGATTCAGGAGAATTCCATACGAACGTAGAATCGACCTAAATATTAACCAAAAAGTCCAAGCAATTTGGTGCACTTAGCTGGATGTCATAAGCCTTCCCTGCATCGTTTAGAATTCTCTGCCGCTGTCTATTGAGAAGCTGAGGCCCGGCTTGCCGATGTCGAGGGTGCCTTTAGTTTCGTTTGGCCATCGTTTCTATTCTGGCCTCCTCCCGTACCAGAGTCTTCAGCCCTGGTCGATGACCGTTCATGATCTGGGCCCAAACGCATGGAATCCCGGGATTGTGATAGGATCTTCGAGACTGCAGCCGGATGAACGACATGGGGAAAGGACGACCGGGAGAAATCAGGAGTTCGAGACTTCTTTGCAGTCTCTGAAGCTTGGAAGGATGGTTTTGAGGTTTGCAGTTTTATCATGACTTCGGCCACAAGTCACTTCCAACAGCAGCCCCTTCTGCTTGGTAGTGACAGAGCCGGGTTGGTTCCCTGAACAATGAGTAGTCATTTGAAGCGACGTCGATGTTGTTACGAGAAGTAGTGACAAAGCTACCCAGTATGAGAAGTACCCTGAGCGTACTGTATCGTGCCGTGGGGCGGGATTTTCAGCCACTCGAGACTTGTGCTGTTTGAGAATAGTCGGTTGAGCGTGTTAGCGTGAAAATCCAAGGGGCCTGCACTCGCACAGACTTCACCACGGCTTTCATGCCGTAAATGGGCGATACCCCGCCTCGAGGTGGGCAGTCGGAATCTGGTGCATGAAGCAGAAGGGTTCCGGTGATTTGAACGCTTCGGCGACCGCTGTCTCGACTCCTTCGTTTGCTACGATGTCGGTGCGAGAGAAGGCGGGAAGACCCTACACACATGGTTTGTTGACAACGAACTGTAAGTACAAACCCCAACCAAGCAACTCTCATGTAAAGTGCTAATATATTCGATCTGGCGGGGTGTTATCGATTATGACGATAACATCATGATTCGAAACCTTTGATGTTTGTCCTATGGCGTACGTGCATGGTACTTCTGACTTGATGACATGCTTTAGCTGGAAAGTTACTTTGGGATCGAACGTCGCGCCACGCAGCTGAGATGAAAGTTCCTGGACCAGAAACTCTGGCTTGACGTAGTCTGCACTTCTCCGAGTCAAGCAGAAAAGTGCAATGCTGTGAGCATCCCACAGCACTTCTTATCGTCAAGTATCATCCATGTGTATTTTCTTTGCCTAGAAGAAGAAGCAAAGGAGGACCAGGCAGAAGAACCACCACCCGCAAACGCTTCACGTCTAAATCAACCGTCACTTCCATTTCTTCGTGGAGGCTTCGGCAGTTTACACGGACATCAACCAAATATTCAAGATCTGCTGTGAAATTAATCAATCCAGTTTTCTCATGCAGATGTGCAATGATTGTGGTTCCTTCATGCTTCACCTGTCCCAAAGTCAACTTGATCGTCGATTGAGTTGCTGATGACAGTGATAATTGATGGCTGGCTGGTGTTGTCGTGTAACCGAGGGGCTCAGGCAGGCGAGCATCAGCATCAGCACCCAGCAAAGCACAGACTGCCCCCACCAACTAGTAATTTCACTCGCCAGACTGCAACCCAAAAGCAACGTCCGTGCAAGAAACGGGAGGCTTCCCCCTACAACTGCCTGCCTCCGCGAGCCAATTATACCCCCTATCCAACTCTCCACACGGGATTTGCACATGCACCACCATGCACTCAAAATAAACTCAGCAACAGAGTTTGCAGCCCAGCCTGTGGTCCCAGATATTAGCCGATGTCGTCTAAGAGGCCAGGGAATGTCAATTTCAACGTGCTTCAAGTGCTCGAGTGCTGCACAACTGCAGAGGTGCAGCAGCCAGTCAACTTTGTCACTAGAACCTTACCGTATGCAGGAGAACTTCCCGAGTCCGTACCTTCCACTGCCCTGGTCAGTAATCACCGTTCCACAGCTTCTGGTCTGCACGGTACACACTGACCCTGGCTGATCTCGGAGCAAACTTGCCTGTCATGGGCTCAAGCGGTTTCATTCTGGATCCCAGCCTGCAGCACCTCTCAGCACCCCTCCATCACAACGCCTCAGTTGCTGGGGTTCGAGGGTCCAGTCCGGAGTGGACACTGGAGAGGGAAAGAAAAGTGACTGCGGTGTCTCAGACGCCACAGCGTTCATGTGTTGCTCCGCAAGCAGCACCATCGTTGGAGCTGGGTTGAAAAGCTATCCCTGCTGCATCGTTTCTTATGTGATGTAGGGATCTGGTGTTAAGATAGTCGAATCGCCTTCATCGTCCGGGGTCCGTCCATGTTGCTTCACTCCTCCTTAAGTATATCGATGGTCCTGTCCATGCAATCTTGCTGAAGGATCCTGCGGACCATTTCCAAATTCCAATTCTTACCTGGATCCTAATATTCTCCTCCTACGTCTGTGGAGCAGTTGGTCAGGATACCTAATTCCCAGTGCATTACCTTCCCATCTTTATTTTTGTGGAGATCCTGTAGTCGACAAGGCAGGCCCAGCTGGTGGTAGCCTGTGAAACGTCCATGGCTCATATTGCGGATTTACTGGTGGGACCACCAAGTAGCTTGGGGTTGAATAATTATATAGCCAGAGAGCTATCACCACATTCTCCCAATGAAGCATCACCAGCAGTATGTTCGGCCAACACATTCGTCGCACACGTTCACTGAAAATTACACAGACAAACGACAACGCTTGCATCGATGAGTCCGAAAAGTATGTGTGGAGGATGCATCAACCAACGGAGCCTCGAAAGTACCAGCTGTTCCCAGCGGCGAAGGAGAAGCTATCGATAGCTGCAGGACAGAAAAACAGTGATGCAGAGCCATCACAATCGACGACGACAGGACAGAGTGGAACGAATGAAAAGGAACGGTCCTTACTTACAAATGCTTTACGGCTCGGACTGAAAACGAAGGAGCAACCTGTTAATCGTCGACGCAAGCCTAGTATGCCAACAGACTTAGGTCCAATGACCACGGTACAGGAAGTCGCCATGGATTCTCGTGAGTAAAGCTTGAGCATGGAAGGGTTCTGGTGGGTTTCATGAAACTGATTAGATATCCTAGCTACTATTCCCGGCCGGCCACCACTACACGAGCGGTCTATTAGTGCACCCGGTAACAGCTGGCGCCAGCATGTGTTCGGCGAGAGCATGCTCTCCTGCATATCCGGACCTGCACTGGATGAGAATGCTGAGATGGCTATATCACCGGATAGTGGAAGTAATGGACAGGCTCAAGCGAATATACAGCTCGACAGCCACATTTTTGACGACGACATCTCCCAGCCGCTCCCAGCACCATCATCATACTCTTCTCGCAACAAATCTCGATCCGCTTCGCCGAAACAGCAGCCGCTCTCACCCAAATCACTGACGCCGCTTGTCATCCCGCAATCGCAACCTCAGAGACTTACCCGGCAATCATCTACTTCCCGTATGCGTTCACGCTCCGGAAGTGGAAGCTGTGGTACACCCCCAGATGTGCCTCCCAAATCTGCGCGGATGAAGGAGGGTTCCCCACACCCACGGGCCTCCCCATATACTCCCATGTCAGGGTCATCCACTGGTTTGCTATCAGCCTCCACTGCCGCAACGTCTGTTTCAAACACGCCCAATACTCCATTTGCTCTTCCTCACTTCCCACAGGAAGGCCGATGCTCACCGAAGCCTCTTCCAAATCCCCAGTTTCCGCTCGAAGGTCGCTCATCACCTCGACCATGGAACGGAACGTCTTGCTCCCCAGTGACAAGCAGCACAACACCCAGTCATATGTGCCACACCAAGAGTTCATCGGACGCTGCACAGCATTCACTCTCTCACCAAAAGTCATTCCCGGTTGGGCCAACCCTCAAGGGTCATCGAAGACATGAATCCGAGAGCTCGGCATCAATTATGGACCGAGGCCGCCCTAAGAAGCGTTCTCCATCCGAAGGATCTCCAGTCAAGCGCTCCAACTCCAAGCGTTCACCTTCAATCCCAACTTCTGCATGCCCATCATCTCAAACACAAGCCCAAGTCTCAGAGACCAACTCACCACGGGATCGATCCGAAGAACAACGTGCCTTCGAGCATCTCCCAACCGGCCACTCCGCAACGACAGCTCACACTCAGCTTCCCACAAGCGAGATCTCTACCCTCCGCAAACAAGCCATCGGCCAAGCCTCCCGCTTCCAAGTCCTCTGCACCAAAGATGTCGAGGCCCTCTCACGAGAACTCCGCGCCCTCGACGAGCGCTGCGAATACCTCCGCAAGACCCATCGCTCTCTCCGCTCCGGTCGTCGCAACCTCCACGAACGCATCTGCACATATCTACGCAGTCCGCGTGTCGCACGTTTCAGTCACGAGAGTATGCTGCGACAGGAAGAGGCGCTCAGCGAGCTAGATACCAGCATCGACGACTGGGTGTCAAAGCTCGAGCAAGCCGAGAATAGACGCACGAGAGTCAGGCAGAAGTTGTTGGAGCATGTCGCTGCCGCACTGCTCATGAGTCCTGCTCCTTCGCCGACGTCTGATGAGGCGTTGAGTTTGTTGATGGGAGGTGCCGAGAACGTCAAGGCGCATGTTACGAGTCAGGCTCAAGCACCAAATACGCCACCTCGCTCGCCTACCAAGTCGTCGTCGCCGGAACGTCTTGAGCGGGTGGTTGAGGAGGTTAAGGTTTCTTCTCCTGAAGCACCATTGCGGATGAGTCGTCGCTGTGTGGAGAGCATTCGCATCTATGCTGATAGCGATATCTCTGCTTTGATGGCGGACGTCGAGGATGAGATCAAGCGGATGGGCGAAGAGCCCGCTATTGAGACCGCGACCCCAGTCGTCGAGAAGAAGGAGGAGGAGCCGCTGCCGATGCTGTTGAATGCTGTCGCTTTCGAGGGCATGGCATTGCATAAGCAGAGGAGTGCAGGGAAACTAAAGAATTGAATTGTCTGAAATGCAATCAATGGATTACGAAGCGACGTTACTGTCTTTTTTGTTTTGTTTACTTCTCGAATCGCGCTTACGGCTTACGGCTCGACGCTACGCTTACGCACTTACGCCCCTTTACACATATTTCACAACCTTACTTTACCTCGACTACCTTTCGCAATCCCGTCTTGGATTGCATTTCATCCAATGGCGAAGAAGGATAGTCATGCTTACATTCTTACATTCCTTACGATTTCGACGCTTGATGCATTACGAAACGATTGCTCTCACACTACCACACGACTTGGACGAACGACCACAATACGTTGTATTTGCAAAACCTTGCCTGCTTTCTCTGCATAGCGTATGCTTCTGCTTTCCACTGCTACTCGCACTTCTACTTTATACTTTGCATCTTCTCTCGCCTTACCTTCTCTACTCTCTTTGACATACTTTTGCATCATGCATATGTTCTTTCTCTCTTATATACCTTTACATATCATCATTGTTACTGCTACAGTTGTTGTTCGATACCAACATTTACAGGCGCTTGGGTTTCTCATCATCATCAGCATCAGAAGGAAAATTCCCTATCTGATTCATCTGTCGGCAGTCGATCTCATTCCTGCCTTGCTTTCTTTGTACCTTCTCGATCATTTTTTCGAGGTTTCTTCTCTTACGTATAATTTCTGTTGGATGGATTGGTCACCGCTTAGGAGGATTTAAGGTGCTTGGATTTGGCATTGGACTTGTATAGTAGAGATTGAATAGGAGTTGGATTGGACAGTCTCGATACAGATCGGGGCTAGAAATCATATCCAGACTTACCTGAATGGGAAAGAAATATGAAAAAGATACACAAATAATTACTCGCTCTCCATCCTGCTCTACTGATTCTTGTGATAAGTGGTAAATATCAAAAACTTGATCATGGCTATTTACATTCGACCCTCTAATATTGCTGATGTACAAGTTCTTCAAGTTAGTTGTATACTCCTATTTCCTCCCATTATATCTAGTAATGATATATAGAACATTTCCTTGCCACGTCTAATCCACAGTCCCACCCAGACCGTATCCAGTAATTCCATACATGCTGTTCAAAAATGACATGCTCAACCCTGACCCGCAGCCAAAACCACCTCATGCAGCGTGCTGACCGCGCTAGGTGCAGCGAGCCAATGAAAACGCGAAATCTGGACTTTAAGGGCTAGCGGGCGCGCGGCCGCATATCATCCCTCGATCATCCGCGACTCAATCCCCATCTTCAGCCTCGTTTTTAAAATCTTATGTCCATCTCCTCCGCTCCAGGCTGGCTGGCTCGCTCGCTGACAGGGCAGCATGCCATATCCCTAAGTATATCTCCTCTCCCTAGTTCCCTTCCCTTCTCTTCCCTCTCCTTTCTTTCTCCGTCAAGCTCCCAATTGTTCTTCCTATCTTCCTCAAAAGTTACAGGTATCTGTTGATCTCCCTCCACATCCTCCTCACGCACAACACAAGACCTTGAAGACCACAACACTACAGCACACCAGTACATCGCAGCACAATGCATCTCGTCCTCACCGGCGCAACGGGACTCGTCGGGTCTGCAGTCCTCCAAACAGTGCTCGCGACGCCTGCGATTTCGAAGATCAGTATACTCTCCCGCAGACCAGTGGCGCAGGCAGAGGGCCACGCGAAGGCGAGGGTTATACTACATAAGGATTTTGCGGAGTATGCAGATGATGTGCTGGATGGGCTGAAGGATGTGAAGGGTGTGGTTTGGGCTTTGGGGATTAGTGCTACACAGGTTGGGAAAGAGTGTGTATCTCCCTATCGCATCTATGTGTTTCTGCTCTCCATTTGGGTGTTCGTACTGTGGTCGCCAGAAGAAACGAAGCCCAGAGACAACGAGACGCAAGAGGAGAGTCCTCCTGCCTCGAGAGATATAGCTAACCTCACCTCCAAACACAACAGAGAATACGAACGCATCCACCTAACCTACCCCCTATCATTCGCCCGCGCCCTCTCCAAAACCACCTCGCCCTCCCCATTGACATTCATCTACGTCTCCGGTGAAGGCGCAACTCCGACCCCGAGCATTCTAACCGCCCACTGGGCCTTCACCAAAGGCCGCGCCGAATCCTCTCTCCTCGCCCTCTCCAAAGACCCAGCTTACAATAATCTCCGCCCTTTCAGTGTTCGTCCCGGAGGCGTAGATATGACTGATCATGAGGAGATTCATGGGTTTGTGGGCAGGGGACAAGTGGTGGAGAGGGTGCTTTTGCCGGTGTTGAGGGTGTTGCCCGGGGTGAAGGGGTTGATGAGTCCGACGAGGGAGTTGGGAACGGCGTTGGTCGGGTTAGCGGTAGGTGATGGGGAGGTACAAGAGGGAGGGGGTGTGAGTGGGGAGGGGAGGACATTGAATAATGCTGCTTTGAGGAGGTTGGCGGGTATTTGAGGGTGGGGTGAAGGTTAGGGGAGAGTGAAGTTGGCTTCGGTGTGCTGGCTCGGGGTGGTGTGACGGTATGTGGAGAGCAATGCCTCCTGATTTAAGAAATTGAAGCGCCTCTTTCCGGGAAGTCCTGGATTGCTGTCAAGTATATGTATGAGGTAGAATGGACAGAATAACCATCCTTTTGAGTCGCCGCGTCTGCTAGCGGAACACGACTGCGTCGTCACATGGAGTAAGCAATCCCTCGAGGTACCTTAGATGGTCACAAAATAAATGCCATGAAGTCTCTTTTTCGTTTTTGTTCTTTTGGGTCCTACTAGCCTAATGATTGACTACCAAAGTTGTTAACTTCGAAGACTCAAAACACAGAACGTGGTTCCATTTCCATGCAACTCGAGCGAGCCTAGCGAGCCAGTCATCCTTCCCTCTCGCTCCTTACTCAGGATCGAATCTACTGCCCAACCTTCAAATCCTTCTCCACCATATCCCTACAAATCGGATGATAGAAGTCCCTATTCTTCTCAAACGTCTCCAGCGCCAACTTCCTATCCACCTTATTCAACTTCCTATACAATGGCCTCACAAACTTCATCCGTCCAACCGTCCCCAACAACTCAGCAGTAGGATGGTACACGCTCTCGTCCTTAGCCGTCAACCCGATGCCGAAATAGCGGAAGCTGAGCTCGACATTGCGGGATGTAGCGAGCTTGTACGCCTTGCCCATGGCTTGGGATTGCGATGGCGAAAGTGGTGTCTCGAAGAGCTGGACTTTCTCGAGGAAGACGACGATCTGGTTGGCGGTGAGGCCTTCGATGTCGGATGGGGACGGTTTGTACGATGGGGAAGACCAGGATTCCGCGAGGGCGTAGCAGCGGTCGACCATGCTGGTGTCGAATTTGGGCTTGGGTGGGAGGCCGGGCTTGTAGAACCAGGCGTCCCAGTCGACGGATTGGAGGGCTTTGGAGGAGGAGGCATCAGAGGCGAAGAAATCGAGGAGAGTGGCTTTGAAGTCGTAGGAGTCGAGGGATTTTTGGGACCACTACGCAATGGGGTGTCAGTGACTTCCTATAAAATATGTGTAAAGAGAAGGACAAAATACGTCTCAGGAGAAATTCGAGTCCCGAGACAACGAGGAATAAGACAGATTGGGCTTCCCCAGTACGTACGGTTGTGAAGTAATGCGGGATGAATTTGTCGAAGGCTGGTTTGCCGACGAGTTTCTCGAGATAGTAGAGGAAGTGGAATCCCTGTGTATGTTAGATTTGTTAAAGTAGACGAGTGGTGAGCGTACCTTTTCGTAAGGTATACTGCTGAAGGAGTCGTCGGGGTCTTTGCCCTTGAGATCAATGACAAGTTTGGTGAACTCATGGTCAGCACCAAAGTTATTGACAGAATCCTCTGATACTACGTCAGTAGCATTCACCCGTACGTCAACATGGGAACTTACCTAGAGCTTTCCATCCAATAATGGCTGAGAAATCACGATGAGGTTCCCCATGAACAGCAGCTTGAATCCGGCGCTCAAGGTACACAGTCCAACCTTCATTCAACCACATGTGTTCCCAGCTGGCGTTCGAAACCAAGTTCCCACTCCAGCTGTGAGCAAGTTCATGAGCAATGACATCGATGTTCTCCCGATCACCACTGATAATGGTTGGAGTAGCAAACGTGAAAATTGGATTCTCCATTCCTCCATACGGGAAACTGGGTGGCAGAACCAAGACGTTGTACTGCGTCCATTTGTACGGGAAGATAAGTTTCTCTGCAACCTCAATGTACTTCTCGATGTCGTTCTCGAGCTCCCACTTGGCATCAGAGAGCTCTTCGGGTCCAGTAGACACAAGCGACCGAGGACCAATTGCAGCCGTAGCGATATCGCCTGAGGCAATGGCGAAGAGGTAAGATGGGATTGGGATCTCCTGATGGAAGGTGTATAGAAGAGTTCCAGCCTCGCCGTTCTCCCCATGCTTGAAAGCTGAAGCACCCGTTGAGAGACCACTCGCAACGACCGGGAGAGGAGAACGAATGCGGAAGTCGTACGTGCTCTTCACATCAGGTGTATCTTGGCACGGGAAGATGGATCTGTTGTGAATAGCCTCACATTGAGAAAACATGTACGGGTACTTCTTGTTTCCTGTCTGACTTGGTGGGAGCCATTGAAGAGCTGTACATTTCTCGGTGGTGGCGAGGGAGATGCTGACTTCGACTGTTGATCCTTTGGATGCTCCTCCTGGGGCTTTGATGGAAAGTGGGCTGCCGTATGGCTCGGATCGATCCGCAAGCTTCCAGTCTTTGGTCTTGCTACCATTGAAAGTTACTTCGCTAATATCCAGGTAGGAAGTATCGAGAATGATCTCTTCTGACTCTTTCTCTGTGATGGACTCCAAGAAAAGCGTCACGGTCCCGGTCAAACGCTGCTTCTTGAAATCGATGCTGAAGTCAGCGATGGTGTGCTTTGTTTTCCCTGGGGCCAAGTCAGCATGTCCTTATGAAACAGAAGCCAGTCCCAAAGAATCAAGACTCAAGGCCAGGTGAGTCTTTAGGACAATGGGTAGCTTAAAGCTCCAAGAGTTCAATGGCGCCTAGCCTGCTATCCCAAGAAACAAGCTTCAAGGTAGAGTCCCAAGATATATCGAACCTGCATCAGGCGATTGCTACTAGACATGAAGTGAGGAAACACCTCACTTTTGAACAAGCTTTACCTACAGTTGTTATAGTTCGAGACGGTAGTAGGATCACGGGGCATCGTGATTGAAGCAGTGGAAGCCATGGTGCGAACAGTAGCTGCAGAAGTTGGCGGGGTTTTGAAGGGCAGTCGAAGAGCAGAAGTGACAGCAGCTTTCACAGATGAAAGCAGCGAAGTCATGGGATTTTGGCAGAAACTGTATCAACTGAGCCGATAACAACCGCTTGAATAGTAGAATTTTCGGGAGACCGCTGTTGATGTAGCTCAGAATTGTGGCAGCTTCCCCTTCGAGCTAGGCACTTCATAGTGGGGTTGAACAGGTACACGATCACGTGGAGTGTCAATCGCGCTAAGGGTTTTCGTGATCCACTCGAGCTTCTTGTGTTTTTTTCTGCTTCACAGCACTTCTCTCCTGCTTCTTTCCTTTCCATTTTTCAACTCGCAACAACTCAACCTTTCACACCTTTACCAAGGCACCATCTGCAGCTTCATGTACCACGATAATGTGAACGGGATCCCTACTCCGCCCACTTTCCAATTCTTGAACTTCGCACTCCTCAGCAATGGCAGGAGTTCTTCGTGGTAGTCCCTCGAACACTTGAAGTGAGCCTGCCATCTCGGCGCGCTGGAGGCTTATGACCTGCTGGATTGTACCAAGGCGGGCGTGGAGCTTTGGTCGCTGACCTCTTCTATCAATTGGTACGTTTCTCTTTCCGTTCTATTCTGGTTCCTGGAGAGCTGTTCTGGCTCCTCCCCAGAGCCCCTCCTACTTCCGATACCTCCCCTTTATGATGAGCAACATTGGTCCGTGTTACTGAGCGGCCTCAAGAACCGTGTTATGGCGAGATACCAAGCATGCAAATGCACCTCTGAATGTCAACCTCCTTATTCCCATGCTTCGTTTCGCGTTTTTCGGAACTTTGCTAACGTTCATGAAGCGCTCTAGTCTTACCTCCGAGCCTTCCGTTGACACAAGCCCTCAATAAATACCGAATGCTGAAGTCAGCAATTTGTAGTCTTCCGGCTGCAAAACCCAACGCGATATGTGAGAAGCAATTGAACAGAACTTCCGACGGCGTGGACCAGCCAGCCAATACATGTCGCGTAAAATAGACCAGTGGGGTGGGGGGGACATTGGCATTGCTCCAGTAGACATATATTCACTGTTCACAGTTCAACGGTCCAACCTATAATGCTGCGGAATACGCTACGCAAGATTTTGAGATCGGGACTTGGCTTCTTGGTCTGACATATGCTATGCTTGCACCCACTAGCCTTTCTTTTCCCTGTCAATACAGGTCCAATTTGCTCCTTTTCCGTTTCCGCTGTATATCTCTATCAATACTGCAGCTTGGCTCTCATAGCTCTATATTCCCTCTGTTTCACAGGCTCGTACTTCACTGGATTGTCCACCCCAGTGCACTCTTTCATTACTTCCACTATCGCATCCTCGTCCGGAGAAACGAAGTACGGAATCGAATACCGAGCCCTGGTCAGACGTTCCGAGCCAGTGAAACGGTCCGCTACTGGTGGAAGGGTGACTCGGTGGAGTGTGGACTTGAGATAATCTGTGGACCGTCAGCTTGGCAAGTCGCCGGGCCGCAAGGCATAGCTTCATACCGTTACTCCAACGCATGAGCATGTCTCCCACGTTCATCACAAGTGCTCCTTCCACCGGGGCGATATTCACAAACTGTCCATCCTTCCGCTGGACTTCTAGTCCACCGCATTCGTCTTGGAACAACAAAGTGATTGACCCCCAGTCCGAATGTGCTTCCATCCTGGCGCTTCGTCCCTCTTCCACTTCTTTGGCTGGAATAGGAGGATAGTGCAATAATCGTAATTGGTTATTTATGCCCGAATGGAATCGAAGTAAGTAAGTTGGATCAGACAGTCCCAAGCCCAGACCTATGGCATGGAGAATCGATGATGAGGTGTCCGACAAAGTCGTGTAGAACCTGTTCATGAAGTCTTGGAATCCTGGCAGGACATAATCAGGTAGCCAAACGTTGGGTTGAGAATCATTCAACGGATGACCGATTTCATAGCTCTCCTTTTATCCATCAGCAGACGGAATTCACCAGAGCAGGCAAACGAACCTTACAATCTCTCACTTCTCTCAACTTCTTCCCGAGATCCAGATCATCACTTACAACCTGACTCACCTTTTCCAAGCCAGGATACGAATATCCTCTATGCACAGCAGGACCATCTGGATGTGGCGCCTTCATCTTCTCTTCTATTTCCAAGTCGAATAGTCGTTTGGACCATTCGAATGCTTCAGATAGGAGAGCTGATGGCACTCCATGGTTCGCTATGGACACGAATCCTACATCATGACAAGCTGCGACGAGCTCTTTTGCGGTGGTGAGTCGCTCTGTTTCTGTGCTGGTGGTGCTCAGGAACAGCGCAAAGTCGATGAGTGGGATGTCTGACGTGGATTCTTGCAGCTGATCGTTATTTATCGAACCCATGTTATTGTGTTGCTCTCCTTGATGATGTGTCTTGCAATATTGAGTTTAACACCAGTGCTTTGGCTGTCTCTCCGTTTCGTTCTTTCTTCGCTTGCGTCTCGTCTGTTCTTATGCTGTCTGGTCATATGGTATTCCTTGAGGAGATGTCAAGTTGAGGTTCGGACAAATGCACTTGCTATCTGCAGCTCACTGTCGATCGGTAGACTTGCAGCTACAACCCCGCCATGCTACGTACACTGCTCACCACCATCGCATCCCACTTTGGGACCTAGGCCGCAGGTTGCCCTATCTATTCGGCCGACTTTTGATAGCTCGTTATCATCGGCATGTTCGATACTTCGCAGCGGAGCGATTCAAAGATTTTGCTCTTCTCCATAAAGTTTATGTATCGCCGATCACCAGCACTTATTGCTGGCCATCTACACACTGTATGCACCTTGAAGTCGTACTTCAGGACCCTCCGCCATTTATCAATCGCGCATATCTGTTTCGCGACTTTTATTCCTGGAAACCCATACGTGGAAGATTCCTGCTTCTCAAAGGCGGCAATACATCTCACTATTTCGCGTCAACACCATCGCCAGAGTGCCTTTCGAACGGCAAGGCATCTGAATATGTTTCCCGGGAAAAGTAATTCAAAACGCAGGGACTGGGCAAGAAAGCTCGAATGCCCCGTGGATGAAAATGCAAATTATGAAAACACTTATGTTTGCTCGCCTTCAATCTCCCATAAGTAACAAAGAACTCGAAGCTGATATATAGCCAACAGTGGTGCAATCGCGACTTGATTCCTATTCCTGAAGACAGGAGGACTTGGACCTGGCAGGGCTACGCGGGGTATTGGATAATCACTGGTGATTAGAGATCTACACAAATCCAATGAAGATGATGCACTGATGAGTCTTTAACTAGGTGCGAACAATTCCGCATGGACAGCTGGGGCCACCTTGCTTGCTCTTGGGCTCAGTGTTGGACAATGCATGGGCGTCATCGTGGGCGCCTCATGTATCATCTCTATTATTGCTGTTGTAGCGGGATGGATGGGCTCGCATGATCATCTTGGCTTTACTGTCATGTCCCGAGCGTAAGTGAGCACCTGCAAGACATTCCTTCTCAGTGTATACCAACAGAGATGTAGTTCCTGGGGAATGATAGGTGGATTCTGGCCAGTCCTCAATCGTATAGTGACGGCCTGCATCTGGTAAGTAGCATCAATTGATGATTTGTAACATACATACATGCTGAATAGCATAGGATGGGCATTCAGACGTATTGGGGAGGGCAAACGGTCAAGATCATTCTCGGAGCAGTGATCGGTCCAAAATTCGCTTATATGAAGAATACACTTCCCGAATCCGCCAATGTTGATACCTGTAGCCTGATCAGCTTCTTCATCTTTCTCGCCATATTCTGTCCTATGCTTCTCATACCTCCAGAGAAGTTACAAACACCATTGAAGGTAGTTACTCACTCCTATGCGAATGGACCAATGCTGATTTCACATAGATTGCATTCATCATGATTGTCTGCAATATCTTCGGCCTTCTCATCTGGTCTGTTCGCACTGCCCATGGTGCAGGACACTTGATCAATGCTCCCGCGACAAAATCTGGAAGCACCTTAAGCTGGAACATGGTCTATAGTATCCAGGCCGTTTTAGGACTTTGGAGCGGTGGTATTCTCGGACAATCTGGTAGTCACCCTTGCTCCCCTCGTTCATGTTCACTTCATTCTTTCCAACACCGTATGATCGCTAACATACGCAATCTTCAGACTGGACTCGCTACGCCTCAACCACCAACGCCTCCCTCTTCGGCCAAGGCATAACATGCCCCTTAACAATAATCCTCACCGCTCTCCTTGGCCTCATCACCACCTCCGCCACTCAAAAGATCTACTCAACCACCTTCTGGAACCCCTTCGAACTCCTCCTCTACATCCAATCACAGTCCATGTCCCCAGCAACCCGCGCCGGCACTTTCTTCTCCGGACTCTGCTTCCTCGCATCCCAGATGGCACTTTGTATCGTCCTCAACGCCATGTCAACAGGTATGGATATGGCTGCTCTATGTCCGCGCTGGATCAATATCCGAAGAGGGTGTTTCATCCTGACCATCATTGCAGTCGCAATTTGTCCTTGGAATTTCGTCAATAGTGCGAGTACATTTATTACTGTGCTCAGTGGATGGAGTATCTTCCTGAGTGGGATGACGGGCATTTTGGTTGTAGACTACTTTTGCGTTAGGAGGGGAGAGTTGCATCTTGCGGACATGTATCAAGGAGGAAAAGAGGGCGCGTATTGGTATACCTGGGGTGTCAATTGGAGGGCCGTGGTGGCGTGGGCGATGGGCGTTTGGCCGCTCTTGCGTAAGTCGATTTCGTGCTCTTTTACTGCAGTTTGTGGAGCGTGGCTGATTGTTCTTAGCGGGATTTGTCCGTCGTGTCCGTATGACAGCCACGGGCAATGGATGGGATCATCTGTACGATCTCAGCTACTTCTTTGGGTTTTTAGTCTCCGGGTTCTTGCATTGGGCTCTGCATACACTATGTCCGACGGCGAAACAGACAGGGTCTTCGCCCTTCGAGATGGAGCTTCATCGATCGGGAGAGCAAGTAAGCGAGGAGGACGTCGTCGAGTTGAGGGTTGGTTCTGAGGGAGAGGGGAAGAGCTCGCTGGCTTAACATGGTGCACAGAAGTGAGAAAACGGTACGATACATGGGTCATCAGGGGTGGAAGCGCCTGTTGCGTGGCTAACGTGTACGTGACTGCAGAGTTCAAGCTCGTTTATTTCGCTATGTCAACAAACGCGCCGTTTATTTCAACTAATATACAGCAAAGTAACGCAATATTGCTAAATATATCCAGCCTGGACCAGGTCTATGAAAGTCCATTTCACTCATCATGTCTCGTTCTGCACTGCCGCAGCAGCAGCAGGCTTTGCATTCGCATCGCCTTGTCCGTTCTTCGACTGCTCTTCAAGCCTCAACCTCTCCCTTTCTTTGTCTTTCATTCTCTGTTCCTCGGCCTTCCTGTTCGCCTCCTTCCTCAACTCCTCCTCCTTCGCCATATTTTCCTTGTTCTTCTTCTCAGCCGCCGCCAGCTTCTCCGCCTCCAACTTCTTGTTCTTCTCCTGCTCTATCTTCCTCAACTCCGCTGTAGTTGGAGGCGGTTCAATGCCCGTCGCATTGAACGGGAAGTTCTCCGGCTGGTTTTGCCCCATCGTCCTACCCAATCTCGTATTGAACCTCGCTTCGTCCATCTTCTTCCTTGCTTCAGGGCTCAAACTGCTTTCGAATGCGGTCCAGTTGCTCCTGTGTTCTTGAACTTCCGGACTCATCCATGCCGGCCTTTCGATTTCGGTACCAAGCACACTAGCTGCATAATCCAGTCTCTCGTAATGTGCTTCCTGCACCCTTCCCCGATAGTCCAGTTTATGTCCACACCTGTGTGCGAGCAGATCCTCCAATCCGACGCCAGGGGCACAGCACCCACCATAACAATCCCCGATGAAATTAATGATACTCGACAATTCTCTCTCCCTCCTCGTCTGATCTATAATATGCATGATAGTCGGGACGGCCATTTCATGGAAAACAGAATGGGCGCCGAATATGTAGGCTAGGTAGATATAGTCGACCCAGAGGTGCCGTGGGATATAGTAGATGTCCGACCAACCGGTGCACCATTCATCGGGATCAAAGACGTAGTCTGTGTTGGCGGCGGTGAGCCATGCGAGCGCGTTGAGCAGCGGATATTGCCAATTGCGGTTTGTCTGCATGCCGGGCCAGTCAGGGAAGCGGGTGCGTTTCGTCATGCAGAGAAATGTTGGGCCGCCGCCTACGCCGTCGTTGTGTCGGCTGACTGCTATCCACATCTGGTTGTAGTCTTCTTGGGCGAAGTCCATGGGGTCGACCCAGGCGTCGCTGTGTTTCGTACGGTGTCAGCAATAAGCTCCAGAAGCCGAGACAGCCGAAGCGAGGCAATCAAAACAAAGCGCGGGGCAACTCACAAGTGGAATTGCAACAAACCCTCAATCTCCCTCTCACTCTCGTTCTTCGGCATCTTCAAGATCCATTCCATCGTCCTTGCGATTTGGACATACGTCACCAATCCATCCTCCCAGTTGTCATGCGTCAGATTCTGGTACTCAGTCTTCAACGGGGCGTCGATCATGGCAGGCATGCTGAAGTGCAGCGTATGAAAGAAAGGCGCGTATTTCTCGATCAGAGGAATCCGTTCAGGGTGATGTTCGTTCCATCGCACGAAAGCTAGGGTGTTGTTGAAAGGAGACGTTAGGATGGGACGGGGTTCCATGGCGGGGGCAGAGAGGTCGGGGAGGGTCATGGTCTCGCAAAATACGATTATGATGATTGAGAGGATGGTTGAGATGGCGAGGGTTTGATTGCGCCATTCCTGGTGGGGTAGTGTTAGTTGGTCTTTCCGCATGATTGAGGGAGGGTTGGGATGTGGAAAGCACGTACTGGTCCTGTTGGCATGAAATCGAATGGACGACTGTGTGGGACTTTGTCTGCGAATGAAGTAGGTCGTTTTGGAGCTGGCGATTCTGTATACAGCCACGAAGTGATGAAGACGATTAAGCCGCCTGGGATGATGAGCGGCGCCATTGTGGTGCCGAACAGGATGGGTGAGATGTACAAAAGAATACCAGTTGCGACGGCTGTTGCCAGACATTTGATGACAGCATTGGCGTCTATTCCGGTCAGCTGAGTTCATTTCTAACATCATTGTTGCACGATCTGAGCCCCAGAAATTCTTGAAAATCGAACTTACACTTATACACCGCTGTAATTGCTAGCCCAATAAAAACGTTACTCAAAATCACCAAATACGCCGCTGAGTTCGTATACCCAACAAAGAATCCCGGCTCGTCTTCCGTCACGTAGCTCAGTGTTAGATGCACCAGGCCATTGATGATTACACCGCAACCATACAGAACGGCATTCTGTGCATGAAAAGATGCTTGGCCGTCTTTGAGAAGCGATTGATTGTACACGCCTGCTACCGAGCTGACGAACACTTGGAAGAGGAGAATCATGTACGTGGAAAGTGGGTACGATGTACCGGATTCGGGCGTGTATTGTGTTGTTACGAGACCGCAGAGCTGGTCATTGTTAACGCATGTCTTGATGGCTTTCGGCGGGGAAAATATGAAGCCAAAGCACATACTTGAATCACGATAGCCGTCCATTGGACTTTCGAGATATCGGCGTTGAGAGCAAATACCATGACCAGAGCAGTGATGAAGATCACTCCCGAGCGTACGAGCGCGATCGTACCTGGATCTGCCAATTTATATGCCACGAAGATCTATGTGCTTACTTTCAGTGAGTCCACTACTACCTTCAAGCGTTGGTTCTTACCGTATTGTTGATCAGAGCATACAACAACGCCAATTTCGCAAACCCATACCGATTCTCCACACTCACCATTCCCAAACTCCTCAAATAATCCCCCACCACCCCACCCCTCCTATTCAATCTCGCGTCACTAAGAGGATGAATCAACCTCTCATCTTCCAACCCAACACTTTCATCCATTCCCCTCCCCTTCTCATCCACCCTTTCGTCTCCATCCTCAACCGGAACAAGTTCATGCGTCCCAGCAGGATCTCGTCTCCCTCTCAACGATGAACGAATAATTAATGCAGACGAGATCAGGAACTTGAAGAATTCGGAGATGGTTACGGAACTGGATGTTGAGAAGGTGTATTTCCCACTCGTTTGGGAAGCTCGCATTATACATCCTATACCGACTTGAATGACAACTAGGGATAGGGCCGAGAGGTATGCGGCATTGTAGGAGCGGAGGGACCAGAGAGTGTGGAGGATCTGCATCTTGACCATTGTTGAATTTGGTCTCCAGAACCAAAAGAATGGAAGGTTTCCTGGAGCCGAACTTCAATTGATGACTATCGTGGATCGTCGTTGCAAGAAAGTCGAAAAGGTGGATTATTTCCGTGGAACTGGAGACGAAACTCACCGGAGAGAGGAAAAGTAGACACATCGTCGATCCCATATCTTTGCTTTTGCCTCAGCTGACTGTGAATTCCATCCCTTGCTATTGTCGCGTTCTGAACAATAACATTCTTGTATGTGGCGTGATGATAGACGTCAAGACAAATGTCTTACTTTTCTACCGGAAATCCTGTACCTTGCAGCAGCCCAAAACGCTAACTTCGATCTGTGTCGAATGGCAATCTCCAAAACCAAGTCCATTTGTGATACATTTCCTGATACTCGGGTCGCGTCGAGTAGAATTAAACTCTGCCGGCATGAGGGCGGGAGACTAGATTTTGTGAGATGATAAGACGCGCCGACGCGTTGAGTGATGAGGCGATCATTGTCTTATCCCAGCAGGAAGAATGCCGCCACAGATAGAATGTTTGGAGACATAATCCAGAAAGGGTCATGTCCGTCTGCTAAGAACAGGAGTTATTGATGTCCATATCACCAACCTTTCCCCCCCCCCTTTGGATTCTTTCTCCGGGCATACCTCCTTTCCAACACCTCCCCAGCATCGTTTCCGAAAAAATCCCCAATACTGCAACAATGCCAGGCCTCACCAACATCGAGGTGCCGATTGAGGCACCGAAATGCATCAATGGGAACAATAACAGTAGTAGCCAGGCGCTCAACATCATCATTCCCATTGGCGGGATTGGAAGCCGTTTTTCAAAAGTCGGGTACCGGTATCCCAAGCCTTTGATCAACATCATTGGCAGACCTATGATTCTTCGACTCATCGATAATTTATCCTTGAGACCAGAGGACACATTATGGATGGCGGCCAATATAGAGATTGACGATGAGTTTCGAATCGGGCAGCTGGTTCTGAAGACGTTTCCTCAGGTGGATTTTCGCCTGTTAAGGTTGAAGCACCAGACGAAGGGGGCTTCGGAGACGGTGAGTCTTCTTTCAACCTCCAAAAACTGGGTTTGAAAGCTTGGAGAATGATACGCTAACTTATCCTGCAGCTATACATGACAGCCCAGAGTATAGGTGCCGAACACATGGCAAGACGCACAGTATCACTTGACTGTAAAGTCGCTTAACCGAACAACAACGCAAACAATCGCTAACAGATCCAGGCGATACCATCTACTGGGCCGACATCCTGTAAGACGTACGAAACATGCCCGTTCAGTACGGCGCGGTCTTCTACTTCCCCGACAACGGCATCAACCCAATCTACTCTTTCATCAAGACTGAAGAAAGCATAGACGGCAACGCCATCCCCCTCATAACCGACATCCGCGAGAAGATAGCCATCAGCAACAAAGCCAACACAGGCGCATACGTCTTCGCCACCGCACAACTCATGCACACCTGGGCAGCCAAGAACATCGATTCTCACGCCTTACGTCCCAAGGGCTCCGACATAGGCGAGTACTACACGTCTCAGATGATCGGGACCATGATCGATGACGCCAAGCTACCGTTCTTGGGACTCCCGCTTTCGAAGAAGGATTTCAGCTGTGTGGGAACGCCGGAGCAGTTGGAGGAGTTGCTGATGCAGATGAAGGATGGGAAGAGGCCGAATCAGGTCAAGAAGAGGAGGTTCTGCTTTGATTTGGATATGACGCTTGTGGGTGTGCCGGCTGTGTCGGGCGATTACTCGACGTGTCCGCCAATTTGGAAGAATATTAGGTTGGTGCAGCAGTTGCATAAGGCGGGGCATCATATTATCATTGTATGTTGATTCGGCTGCTTAGGGAATTTAGAGCAAGTTGACTGATAGGTCTCAGCAAACTGCGAGAAGGATGAGGACTCACAATGGGAATGTGGGTGCGATTCTGAAGGATGTCGGGGTTGTCACTCTTCATCAACTCGCGAGATATGATATTCCATTCCATGGTAAACCCCGCACTCTCCACAGGTACCGAACCACGCTGACCATCAGATATTCATTTTGGTAAACCATGGGCTGATGTCTATATTGACGACCTCGCTGTCAACGCCAATCTCGACACGATGAAAGAGATCGGCTGGCTTCTTGAGGAAGCTGACCCAAATTCCCTCTTGGAACCTGAAGGAGCACCAACAAGACCAGTAATGCCGCGTGCCAATACAACAACCAAGGAGATGGTCGCTGCTCGTGACTTCAACACCATCCAGATCGTAGGCGACAAGGTTATCAAATCCTCCAAATCAGACGCCATTCTTGGCGAGTTGTACTTCTACTCACACCTGCCCACCATTCTGCTTCCAGTCTTCCCAACCCCCTTCGCAGTAGACTTTCTCCCCGAGACAGGAAATTATACCATTGAGATGGAATACCGCCAGGGTCTCACCTTCAGTCACCTCCTCGTCGGCCGCTCCATCACCGAAGGTCGACTCTTGACTCTGTTGACCGCCCTTCACAGCATCCACACCACCTCCAGCACCCTCTCCGAACGCCTCCCCATCTCCCCAGCCCTCGCCCAAAAATTCGCTCAACACAGCCCTTCGCGCTCGAACTCCTCCAGCAACGTCAACATCTACGCCAACTACGGCATGAAAATGCGCTCCCGCTACTACAACAACACAGCGCGATATTCCGCCCTCGGCCCCCACTCCGCAGAATGTTTCTCGCGCCTCAGCAAATTATTTGACACGTACGAAGCCGAGGACAAAGGCGTCCACGTCCCCATCATCCACGGCGACCCGGTCTTCAGCAACGCGATCTTGAGCCAAGACGACAAGAGCGTCTCATTCATCGAACTGCGCTGTCAGCTCGAAGACACGCTTACCATGCAAGGCGACATCCACTACGACCTAGCCAAGATCCTTCAAAGCCTCGTCGGCTTACGACCATATCCTATTCATGGATCTTGATTCCCTGCCTACTGCAACGCAACCGTTGCTCGATGAGGCGGACGAGAGGATTCTCATGCGGTTGCAGGATGTGTTTTGGCGGTTTCTGGAGGAGAAGTATGCGGTTAGTATTCATAGGAAGACGCTTTTGAAGATTACGGCGAGTCTGCTGTTTAGTCTTATTCCGTTGCATAAGGTTGAGCTTGGGCCGCTGTTTTTGAGACTTTGTATGAGTACGTTGGAGTTGGCGAGGGGGATCCCGTATAAGAAGGCGACGGCGACGGCGGGGGCGGCGATGAGTGTGGGGAGGGAGGAGAAGGTTAAGGCTAAGAATGAGGTTCAGGTTGAGGTTAAGGAGGAGATTGAGGTTGAGGTCGATATGGCGAGGATTACGGTTTCGTAGATATTGGAGCGTTGAATTTGCGGATATTCTGGTTTTGCTTCTGGTAACAATTTTGGATTGTTGTTGTGGTTGTAGGAGTTATTGGTGAAGAATGAAGGTGGGGGTTCGGGATTCATTTGCCCCATTGCAGTCTGTTGTGAGTAATCACTCTGTAAATCATATACTTAAACTTTGAGATCATTCCGAAGAAAGTCGGTTGAATAGAAGAATATACTTTTCTCCTTTTCTTACTTCATATCGTTGCTGATGACTGGAGGAAAAACCTGTTTTCAATATTTGCTCGACCCCGTTGGCTCTCACATGTGCGCTGTCAGAGATTGTCTTAGACAGCCGATGCGTGGAATGCGGATAAAAGAAGGCGCAGTGATCTAGAATTGACACGCAGAGAAAAGCCCAGCGAAAACATGAAGCCTTCTTCATATTCTAGTTTCTTGCGAGATCACGATGATTCAGAAGTCCATTAATTCATCCTTCTCACAGTTCAAAACAAAATATTGACTTCGCCCCTGAAGCTGGTCTGTGCTCAGGGGCGATATTCACGGTTCGTCCCTTTTGGGACGTTAGTGAACTTTAAAAACAACCATGTTTTCTCGCCAAGGCATCCCAGGGGTCGAGATCATCCACAATACCCGTACTTTTTGTCTTTTTGTCTCGTTTACGTGCCAAGTAATCAATTGATTGGCAGATATTGGGAAATAATTGCAACTAAAGCAGGAACCAAGACTGGGGCCTCGTATGAGTCGTATCCCATGAAGTCATTCCAATCCCAAGAGTGCCAAGATCCTGTGGACCCGCGGAAATTTGCGCGAGTCCTGCTGGTCCAGCCAAAAATAGGTGGCAGTTTAAAGGAACGCGCTTCCCCAACCCCAGATTGCTCCTCGGTCCTTCAACAACATTTGTTCACGACACACCACGACCTCTTTCTCTCGTTTCTTCCAACAACCACCTTCTTTGTTTCTGTCTTGATCTTTCGCTCAGCAGAACACCACACTCACTACTTCCCTACTTAACCTTTTTTGCTGTTTATTTACTAAATCTTCTAATCATGCACGCCTCCCTCATTGCCCTTGCGGCATCCCTTTCGGTCGCTTCCGCCGTCACTAGAGGATTCAACTATGGAGCTGTCACCAGAGAGGGAGCAATGAAGAATGAAGCTGCCTTTACTGCCGAATTCAACGCTGCCAAGGGTCTTGCCAACACAGACGGTGCTTTCTCTAGTGCCAGACTCTACACCATGATCCAATCCGGCACCGACAACTCCCCCATCTCTGCCATCCCAGCCGCCATCGCGACAGACACTAAGCTATTCCTCGGTCTCTGGGCTTCAGCAGGTCAAACAATCATCGACAACGAGATTGCTGCCCTTACATCTGCCATCGAGCAATACGGCGAGGAGTTCACAAGCCGTGTCAACGGCATCTCTGTTGGATCTGAGGATCTTTACCGTATCTCGCCAACTGGTCTCAAGAACGACCCAACCGGAGTTGGAGCCGGACCAGCACAGATCGTCAGCTACATTCAACAAGTTAGAAAGGCTCTTTCCGGCACTGCGTTGGCCAAGGTGGCAGTCGGACACGTTGATACCTGGGATGTCTGGAGAAACGGCTCCAACTCTGCCGTTATTGATGAGGCCGATTTCCTCGGCATGAACACCTTCCCATACTTCCAAGTCACTGAGGATAACTCCATCGAGAACGCCCCTACGCTCTTCAACGCAGCTTTCGAGATCACCACTGCTGCTGCCAAGGGAAAGCCAGTCATTGTCACCGAGACTGGATGGCCTGTTGCCGGAAAGGACGCTGAATCTGGCCACCCATCCACTGAGAACGCACGATCATACTACGAGGCTGTTGGATGCAACACTCTCTTCGGAAAGGTCGACACCTACTGGTACACTCTCGTTGATGCCAACACCGCCGTTGACAGCCAACCTCAATTCGGTATTGTCGGCACCACTGTCTCCTCCAAGTCTCTCTTCGACTTGAGCTGCGACGCACCAAAGTCCACTTCATCCAAGTCAGCATCCAAGACTGCTACTGCTACCTCCGCCAGTGGCTCAGCTACCGGCTCAGCTAGCGGATCAGTAAGCGGATCAGTCACAGGCTCAGCAACCGCCTCCGCAACTGGCACAACTCTCGTCCAAGTCAGCACTTCAGGTGCTGCTGCAAGCGGAACTGGATCCAGCTCAGGATCTGGTTCAGGATCAGGAACTGGTGCGTCTGCTACCACTGGTACTGCCTCAGGTTCGGAATCCCTTGCCCCTCCCTCCCCTGCCTCAACTTCAACCACCCCCCAATCTACCTCAACTGGTAGTCTGCAAACTCCCGGAACCAGCCCATCTCCCACCCAGGAACCCCAAACTAACACAATTCCCACAGGCCCAAGCTCTACTTCCACCACCTTGACCACAACCAACGCCGCCGGCCAGATGAAGGCTTCCTCATTCATTGGACTCGTCGGTGCCGCTGCTGCTTTGATTGCTTTCGCATAGATGGGATAAGAATCAGTGGGATACAAGCTGGTTACTTGCTAGGAACATATAGACGGGTAGACGGGCTGTATAATAAAAGGTTAGGTGCATGCATGGATATGGGGCATATCCATGGAGCGTTTTGACAATTTTTCGAGAACAGAAATACACATACGCAGTACTGTACATCTCAATTTTACGATTCATTTCGAAATTAGCTTTCTAGCTTCGAATACCTTTTGCTATTTCGTATACACTTTTCTCCTTTTAAAAGGTATCCAATATCTACCACCTTGTCTAGGCACATAAGGCTTCCCTCCTTTTCGTTCCCTCCGTCCCAAGATCATACAACCTTCCCCACCAACCCCTCCTCCCCCCTCAACACCCCCCATCAAAACCTCCACCACCACATCCCCACTCCTACTCTGATTCTCCCTCGTACTCGCCCCAACATGCGGCATGATCACCGCCCTCTCACACTCCAACAACACCCCCTGCTTCTCCAGCGTCGGCGGCACATCCAGTACCGCATCCAGTACCGCACCCCAAATCCTCTCTTCCTTCAATGCCAGAGCGAGGGCGCGCTCATCTACGGTCCCACCCCTCGCACAATTTACCAGGATCGCGGAGGGCTTCATGAATGCTAGTTCCCGCTGCCCTATCATCCCCCTCGTACTCTCCAACAGGGGGGTGTGAAGAGTGAGAACATCGACTGAACGGTCTCGTCCAAACTATCCACCCTCACATGCTCGATCCCTGAACCTGATGACCAGATGTCGGATGGAGCGACGGGGTCGTGAGCGAGGATGATGGAGGAGCAAGCTCCGATCCATTTGCGTGCTACCTCGCGCCCAATATTGCCCATTCCGATGACATCGACGGTTTTCTTATACATGCTTACTCCCAACATCTGGGAACGAACGACTGTCTCGCCGCGGCGGAGGAGGCGGTCGACTTCAGGTATGCGGCGGGCCAACGCAAGGGGGAGTGCTGGGTCATGTCGGTATGTATGTCTGCCTATTCGGCTCTCGAAAAAGTAGAAGGTATGAGGGAGGAGGGAAGGGTTTGAGGGTGCTGAGGGAGGGTAGGGGATTGGACGAGATCTAGATCCAGATCCCAGCTTTCCTACGCTTGTAAGTCTCCTCTCCTTTCTATCCTCTCTCCTCACATCTCGTTCAAGGAAAACAGCATGGAGTAAAGCAGTGTCCGACAGAATGAACATGAAGGAGAGGGATAGGAGGGGTTAGAACGGGTTGGAAAGAAAGAATGAAAGAAAGTGGCAAACAGGCAACTCACCAAGCGCCAATTCCGCGACAGCTTCGCTATCCATAGCAGGCGTATTGTGCACTGCTACACCATATTGCTTCGCATCGACAAGATCGATGTTATCGACACCCACGCCTTGTTTAACTACCACTCGAAGACTGCGAAGCCGCACAGGATCAGCAACTTTCCCTTCACACGTCTAAAAGCGACATGGAAAGAAACAAGAAAAAGAGATCGGAGAAATCTTAATGCGTGTTCTCTAGAGTCTTCACCCTTCCATGAAGTCAAGCTGTCATACTAGGGAGATTTGTAGGAAAGAGAAAAAGAGGAAATACGTACTGCTTGCCTTTTCTCAAAGTCTGAAGCTGTGATGTGTGTTTCGGAACGGATCATTATGCCGACGGCATCGCGGTGCCAGTTCTTCTTGAGGGGGTCGGTGGGGAGGGTTAGTTGGATGTCGGGTGTTGATTGCAGCAGTGAGATGGCGTCGGGGTGGTAAGGGTCTAGGACGTAGATGTGGGGGTTGCCTAGGATTTTGGATTGACTCAAGGGGGTGGTAGTTGAGGAGGGCTATTTTTGGAAGGTGAAGGGAAGGGTCACAACCAAGTGAGTGAGTGAGTGAGCGACTGTTTATTCCGGTTCGTTGAGTTACCCTTTTCGGAATGAAAACAAACACGGTAGAAGATGATCACCGAATTCTCGTCTGAAATCGACGTGTTGAAAACCGGGGGTGGTCAAACGGGACCTGATCTGGGGACTTTCCTGGCTTATTTGACTTGCAGTCTTGACATTTCGTGTCTACTTTACTTGTCTGTAAGAAGTGTTGAAGGTATTTGACGACATCGTGGTCAAAGTCCCGGACAGTCCCTAGGCTGGTCGCCGGCTAGCCGAATGAAACCCCCTCCCCCTTTTCAACCCCACGCTCGCCAATATTAGCTCCCCGCGTTCTATCCCTTCCAGTACTTCACAACGATCTTGATTGTCCGTATATATAACCAATTTTCCAAACAGATCAAATCTATCTTGCCTCATTTTTTTGTATTTGTCCTTCTCGTCCTACCACATTTACAAAACACCAGCCAAGATGTCATCCGATCCCATCGTCCAACAACTCCTGAACTTCACTGCGTAAGCCCGTTATCTCCCAATCGTCCCAACTCTCGCATACGCTATTCTCTCGCTTTCCCACCTGGTTACTGATCTTTCAATCTCTAACCAATCAAATAGCTGTGACGTCTCCGACGCTCTCCTCAAACTCAAACACCCACACGGCGGTTTCCTATCAGGCATATCCCTCTGGTCACCAGAGCGCCAAGTGGGAAACACCAAGATCGTGGGGAAGGCGTATACGGTGCGGTATGTGCTGAATAGCGATACTGAGGCGCCGACGTTCGAAGATGGGCACTATGTGAGTTTTTTCTTCCTTGTATGATGTAGCACTGTGTATCGTGTATGTTCTCCTATTAGGTTATTCGAGAAACTGGGCGAGGTGGTCAGTGCTGTAGTCGAGATATACACTTGCTTCTCATTCTTGAGTTGAGGATAATGGGGATGGGGAAGGAAATCAGCTTGGATAAGACCATTTTCCTGATCGATTACAGATCGATTCCGTCCCGAGAGACTTAGTCATTTTCGTCTCCTCACCTAAAGCACTGAATGCTGTCTACGGCGGGCTCATGACGCATCGAGCGAGGGCGTCGGGTGCTGTGGGGACGATTGTTGATGGAAGAATTAGAGATTTAGCCGAGCATCGCGAGCAGAAGTATCCTGTGAGTTGAGCTAAATTATTCGACTTGAAATCTGTGGATTATGAATATCTGAGGAATTGTGAGGATTGGCTTGCTGACGAGTGGGAATGTAGGTGTTTGCACGTGACGTTGGAACTGCTTCTCCTTACGAGGTTGTGCGTGTTAGCGCTGTAAGTGTGCTCTATCATTTCAGCTCTCCGATTTCACAGTATCTCTTTAGAACTGGAGGATAGAAAACATGAGCTCATGTTAATCTAGATCAACGTTCCCGTACAACTCCAAAGCCCAGATCAAGACGCTACGATCAATCCAGGCGATTATCTGATTGGTGATCTGAACGGCGTAGTTTGTTTACCAAAAGAATTTGCTGAGAAAGCGTTGGAGCTTATGCCCAGCCAGGTGGAGGCGGATATTAAGGTTGCGGAGGATTTGGATCGTGGTGTGAGTTTTGGGGAGGCGAGTAAGAAGCATCGAGCTGGGGTGAAGAAGCCTTGAGATTCGAGACAAGGAGAGCCACCAAGGATCACACAATTAGAAGTCAGATGTTTAATGAGCTTACTTCTGAGCACAATACGTCGCTTTTCATACACAGCGTCGTAGCCAGCCCATTCGTCACCGTCGGCACGGGATTGAGAAGATTCCGCAAAGCTTGGACCACATTTTATCCGACTTGTTTTGAGTTCACTAACATGCCTTGCATTCCTAAACTTACCTAAAGAGGAATTTATCTCGTCTCGGTACCCCAGACAAAAGATATTTATAGATTGAATTCCCAGCTCGGATTTCGGCCATTCGCTGGTCTCCTTGCCCCAGGATCCAGCACCAGTCAAGTATATGACGAGACAAACCCCGCTGCTCCTCCTCCTTACGGAGGTCACTCTACAGTCACTCTTTTCATTTTTCGGCACCCATCACTCTCTCGAGCACTTGCAGCGCTTTTCACTCGATTTAAGCATTCTTTCTTCGAGTCGCGAAATCAATACGGACCGTGACGGGTTGATACCATACCGAATTTTGCTTGTGTAGACTGGATCTCGTCGGATCACGTTCTCCTGTCGTCGTCGAAAGAGCACACACATTGCCTAGTACCTTACGTCAACTTTCCTTCACACTTCAAGTTTCATCCTCGACCCGACGAATGGTTCCGTCACGGTTGGCCAACATGGCTTCGATAATCAGCCAACGATTTTCACTCATCAGGAGAGACGACTGTGATGATGGAAAGTCATCCGGGGCGGCATGTGAGAAGCCAGTCAGTGAAATGCTGAAGACTGTGGTTCCAGCAGTCATAATGGGAGTGTAAGTCTTCGAATCTTCCTAGCTTCCTAATTAGTTTTAGAAGAGGCATTGATGCAAGCTTGTATGCATGATTATTTGTTTGAACTTTCTGATGCAAACAGTATCCTTCTCATCGCAGGGATTGTTCTCTTCATCTTCGTTCTTCGACACCGAAAGATCGAGAAGCTGCAGGACCTCAACGATCAGCGCAAATCGTTAGACTTTGGTTTGGAAGTTGACAGTTCCACATTGCACCCGATCTCACGAAATGGAAAGACACGCAGACCGAGCGATGCGGAAAACCCGTTCCGGGATGGCGAGTCTTCATTATCGGAATATGGAGGTGCCTATCGCTTGGCAGATCTAGGCGCCAGTAAAAAGGATATTGGAGATCAGAGCGCTGATGGGTGATGATAGTGGCTGTCAGGCACGGGACTAAGATAATCTCATTCAGGAACTTGAGACGTGACGAATTTAATGAGGTCTCGATTGGAAGTCAACTTCTTGGATGATCGCGAAGTACTATCTCTGGACGCCCACGCAGCTTAAAATCAATAGGAAGTTAACCAAAAGCATTTCATGGCAAAGGAATTACCTCAATTACGGGCCTGCCTACTCTCCTCTAGCCTCCTATACATCTCTTTCTCAAAAAGCCTCTGCATCTCACCACTCTTAATATCCCCAAATGGCGCGATATTACTCGCATACATCATACTCACTCCCGCCTCCCTATCAACACTCCACATCAAACACGGCATTCCACTCCAATTCAAACTGCCCTTCCTCCTTCCATCCTCCAAATCACTCATCACAATCAAGCCTCCCAGTCCATGATTCAACGGCGTACCAGCAGGTGGATTCGCAAACCCATCTTTGAAGACTGGTTGGAAAGTAAAATTCTCGAGTGCTCGGAGGACATCTGGGGAGGAGAGCTGTGGTCGGAAGAGCTCGTCGACCGAGGACTTGCTGAGCAGTTTCTCGTCAGAGACCAACAGCGAGTCCAAAATCTTGAGATATTCCACTGGAGACCCGATCGCGCCGGCACCGCCATACTCGTCCTCGGTAGGGTCATCATACAGCACTTCTTCCGTGAACTCTACACCTTCACCCGTATCAATAGGCATAAACGGCAACTTGGATCCATGAGTCGGGATGCCCTTTCGAATCGCCATCTTTACGAGGTTTTTCTTCACATCCGGCTTCTTCTCTTGATGGAACGTCATGTTCTTGATGCCAAGTGGAGCCCAGATATTGGTTTCCATGAACTCTTCTAAAGTCGTGTTGTTCAATCGAGCGACGAGCGTACCCGCCCAGTCGAGACCCGTGCCATATATCCAGCTTGTGCCAGGGGAGAAGAGCAGTGGGGTACTGATCCGGGAGAGGATCGGGATTTCCATTATGCCGGGAGCTTCATTGCGAGATGCGCGCCAGGCGTGGTATTTTGGGTCAAGCATATCGTAGCCGAGGCCAGAGGTGTGGGTTAGGAGATGTCTGTTCTGTTTGTCAGTATCTCTATCTCTATCTCTCTACGGAAACGTGGTTCATCTACCTCAACGTGATAGCTGTCTGCGGCTTCTCATACGCAATATCCTTTCCGGGCTCGCACTCTTTCAAAATCTGCACATCTTTCAACTCTTTCAAAATATCAGAGACGTCGTCGTCAAGACCAATCAGGCCGCGCTCTACGCATTGAAGTGCGGCAATCGAAGTCATGAGTTTGGTGCACGAGGCGAGGATGAATGTTGTGTTTAGATTGACCTTTTCATGATTGGGGTTCTTGGGTCCAAAGGCCCGTTGATAGGAGAAGGTGCCTGGGCTTTATCAGTGAAACTTTCCCAGACGGGTTTATCTTCCGCTGGGATGCTGCCAAATGAGGATGAGAACGAAGAGAAGGCCGGAGTACCTTTCGCATCGCTGGCGACTAGGACGACACCTGGGATATCTCCCGCATCGCATGCTTTTTGAAATTGTTCCTCGAGCGAAGACATCATTGATGTATTTGAATCAAGATGTACTTTTGATTTTGAGAAGACAATTTTCAGGAATGCCCGTGGAGGTATTTATACAACCTTAGCCCGCTGAAGGTATCTGCCATTTGATGTGAATTTCATTGCTTACAGCACAGTAAGAGACGTGCCGAAATCTATTGCTTACAGGGACTTGTACCCCGCAAGGACATTTCCAGATTGGAAGCGAGAGAAGCGAGGGAACCAGTGAGAAGCGTACCGTCGTAGGGGACGGCTTGGCGCAGGATGCAGTGCCTGGTGGTGCTGACAGCGGGCGAAAGAGCGCATGGGCCAGGGCGGGTAGCGGGCATGAAGGCCGCTGGTTTTGATGAGGTTGGTAAGCGATAATTTGAAGGTCTTTCTTGATGTTGTGTAAATGATAGGGAGCAATAAACTTGTATTGCTGCGGAAGATCTCTTGGGGATCCTGTTGCGCACAGTACCAGGGATAATTGATATCTTCCAAATAGGGGTAGAATTCTTTTAGGGCTCAATACCTTTGCTGTGCCTTGAAACTCAGGTGCCCGAAATCAGGTAGCAGTGATACTGCTCCAGAAACTGGAATGTGGAGAGTCGGATCTGTCGAAGCGAGCAGATTGGCAGCAGGGAAAGTAAACACGTTTCTTTTTCTTCTCTTTTTTCGCCCGAAAGCTTCCAAGCACTTCATGATGTATATCTGAACTAGGCATAAATACATTAATATTAAGATCGTCGTCGCAATAGTAAATAGACTTGGGCGTCATTGGTGCTCTTACAGTAAGTGTTCAGCAGCGCCTTGAAAGTTCACAAGAGGGACAACAAATATCTTGGAGCTATCAGCGTAATAAGTGATCGGTACTGAGAGAAAGGTCAAGATAGGTTGAAGCAGGCAAGCTTGCAGGGCTAAGTTCGTAAGGCCAGGATTTGCTTCACCATAAACTGCTTCAACTCGCATGGTATTTCTATTTCTACTTGGTTACACATGAAAAATTGAAGGGACAAGTTTCTTAGATAGAGTGGCCAGATATTTAGGACGATTCAATCGATACAGATCTTTATGCAGGAGATTCGTGCACAGACTCATATCTCATATATGGTAATCGGGACGACCTGAGGCATATTGGACAACTTGCTGACTGAGTGACCTTGGGACTTTGTCAACGACCTGCTCGCACATTCTGCTCTTTACTTTGACTCCATGATCTGTATAAATAAAACAAGCTTCAACAGACTTCTCTAACGACGATGTTGGCAGTACTTACACATCTGAGCAAGTAAATCAGGATGCTCGAATTGTCTGTCAAATTGTTTTCATGAGACGAGGAAATATGACCGCGAATAAATGATGCAGATGGGGAGCTGTTCTGATATGGTAGCGTCATACCATATACCTTCAATTAATATACTGGCAAGCAGACGGCAAGGTGCTCAAGTTGCAGAGGTCAGCGCTTCCGTCGTGGAACGGGATCCCGTTCGACTCTCCGCTCACGTGATACTTCCCATTTGTAATTTGACCTACGATCTTTGGTCTTCATGGATCTCGGGTGTTTTGGATGTCTAAGTCCGCGGGATTTGGAACACTGCTATTCCAAACTGGAATGCTGTCTGTAAATATAAGAAGCGTATAACTCTCTGGTGGTAAATTCTCAGACAATCATCCTGGCCATCTCCCTTCAATATGGCAAACAATGTTCTGGTCCTCGGTGCAGGTGAACTCGGTACTGCAGTCCTTACCGGCCTCTCAAAATTTTCTCCACCTGGAACTCAGATCTCGGTACTCCTTCGACCAAGTACACTTTCCACTAAGTCATCGGAGAAACTCAAAGAGCTGGCACACCTGAGAAGCCTCAACGTCGCTTTCCTCGCTGGCGACATCAGCTCATCGATATCCTCGCTTGCTGAATTATTCAAGCCATTCGATCTCATAATTTGTTGCTTAGGCTACGCTTCCGGTCCTGGTTCACAGTTGAAAATCGCAAAAGCCGTTCTGGATGCAAAAGTCAAACGGTACATTCCCTGGCAATTCGGTGCTGATTATGAAGTCATCGGGCGGGGAAGTGCGCAGCCTGTTTGGGATGAACAGCTCGATGTCAGGGATATATTGAAGAAGCAGAAAGAAACGGAGTGGATTATCGTCAGCACTGGCATCTTTATGAGCTTCCTGTTTGAACAATTCTTCGGAGTCATCGATCTTGAGAGTGGAAGCGATGATGCAGAAATCGTCGTACGAGCACTTGGAGGATGGGACAATCGAGTCACAGCGACCACTCCAGAAGATATTGGGCGGCTAACATCTATGATTGTTTTCGCTGAGCCTAGATTCCGCAATGAAGTCGTTTACATTGCTGGAGATACAGTGTCGTACGGACAAGTCGCGGATATCGTCGAGAGGGTTACTGGGAAGAATGTTAAGCGAGAGTTGTGGGGTATTGACTTCCTGAAGGCGGAATCAACGGCGGACCCTGAGAACGTGACGAAAAAGTATAGAGTTGTATTTGCTGAGGGTAAGGGTCTCAGCTGGGGACTGGAGACCACCTTCAATGGAAAAAGGGGCATCGAGGTTACGGATGTTGAGAGCTTCGCTGAGAAGAACCTCGCTTAGTGAAAAAAGGGGCTGACTTGTTTTGGCTAACAAATGGTGAACGATTGAGGATTGATACAGTTTGAACACTAAATCCAAAAATTGACAGGATTGCACCGTAAATACAGTGTTCATCGATGGTGTATCTAAAGTCTCACAGCTCGCTATTTAATTTCGCTCTGTTCCTATCCTGCCCGACCTTTTATCGCAACGAGCTAGTCTCTTCCATTCATGACCTCAATCCATTCTCCATCCTTGTACGGTAGTCACAGACCTTTGAACTCTTTTCGTGCCCTGAAGACAAAGTCCAGCAGACTGATGACGGCAACACCGACAAACATAACAACACTCCAGTTGAAGGTCGTCAACTCGACTGGAGTCGAATTCGGCCAGAAGCACCAGAAAACCATGAAATACGAATACAAAAGTGCTCCAAAGTTGATGGGAAATCCCCATCTTCCTAAACTCCACCTCGCTCTGGGCAAAAGTTCCGGGTGGGTCCAACGTCGATACAGCACGCACCCGATAGAGACGACATAGGTAATCATGAGGGACGTCAAGTAGAGTTAAATGATAGTATTGAACACCACATCAGAGCCAACATTGATGAGAGATAGGAGAATCGTGACAAGGCAGGTGACGGAGACTGCATTGGCAGGTATCTGCAATCTTGGGCTCACTCGTGCGATCCATCCAGTGATTCAGACTCTATCTGTCACAAGATCTGCCTTTGTCTATACAGGCGTCAGAAATGGATACGGCAAATCTGCTTCTCTTTTGGACAGCACAATTTTGATCATATTGGACATTTATGGGCCATTTTCTTCGCTTGTTACCCTTTCGACACCGCTACAGAAGATATTGACATGGAGTAGACTGTCTTCAAGAGTACGATACTCTACATCATCGGGCTGTTATTCTCAAAAGCAACCGTCATATTTCTCTGTAAACGGCTCACGCCGAATCCAAAACATGCGAAGCTGCTTTGGGCGGTGCTTGGCTTGTCAATAATCTGGGTAGTGATGGCTATACTCCTTGTAATCATCGGGTGTAAGCCAGGTCACGCATTGATTGATCTACCATCAAAGTGCTACAACATTGTAAGTTAAGCTCTCATAAGAGATAAGCGATTTTGTCGTCAACAATACCTGACAATTTGCAGTCTGCCCGAGCAAAAGCTATATGCGCAGTCGATATCTTCACCGAAGTCGCCCTATTTTGTAGCTGCATATCCCTGATATATGGAATCAGATTGTCAAGACTCCTGAAGTCTGTCGTTATTCTTGCGTTTGCCATCCGTCTGCCGTAGGTCTTCCACTGAATTCCTATCCCAATGACCCGTTCCTGCAATCTCATCACTTACGCCATTTCCTTGCAGCACCATAGCGTTTTCCGCTGTTCGCCTCGCCTCAGTCCTGTACGTGCTGCGCTCCGCCGACCCAACACTCAACGGTGTATACAGTTCTGTATGGGCCCAAGCAGAACTCGACTTCAGCATCATGGCATGTACCTTCTCGCTTCTTGGAGCATTCCTTAAGCCATTCGCCAAGAAGATCGGGCCGTCACGCCTTAATAGCTACCCGTTGAAGTCTTTGAGTAGTACCAGCAAGAGAAGAAGTCGACTAGGACTGGGTATGCCGTCGGCGGGAGAATTCAGTTTGTTCAGACCAAGTGGAGAAGGCGAGAACCAGACTACGGCGACAGGCAGAAGCCGCGATAGCAGGAGAGGGAGTCTGGAAACGAGTGAGAGCCAGCAAGAAATTATTGTGAAGAAGGTCCACTGGTCTGTTGCGAGGAATGAGGCAACACCAGATCCAGGGGCTGGGATGAGTGGAAATCCACAAGGTGCGGGAAATATGCCGGGGTCACATAGTGACGAAAGCTAACGCCCACAGCATCACCGTGAAGATCACCAGCTCCTAGTACTAGTACATCTACACCACGATCAATGAATTTATCGACACCGGCAGGGACTCTGCAGTCCTCATCCCACGAGTCGTGTCCGGCCACGAAAGGGGAAATCGCCTCCTATCGCAATCCACATGCTCAGTTACCTAGTGGACAGAGATTTCAGCCTAACTTAAAGGGATCAGCCACATGGAGTCTGGATTCGGGCTTGTCATTGCCTCCCAAGGTTGCAGTTGCACATAGCCACTTTGAGACTACCTGCGCCTTGGGCCGATCCACTCCTGCTCGTGGCTGTTCGATCGGAGTGCAGGCAGTCTTGAATGCTGAGCAACCGTATACTCATCTACCAGAAGCCGTGAATGAAATAATATCCAAGAGACAGGCCGTCCCGGATGCAAGGAGATAATTTTATTGACGTTTCTGCTGCAACATGTAGTCGGCAAGCTCGAATGGCATTTTAAGGCAAGCATTGGTCCAGGATATTACATCATTCCCCCCAACCGCAATACTTCGATGGCTCGTTCGATGTGGTACTCCTGAGCTGTTCCAAGATCGGCCTCGGTAAAGATTGCCCTCGTGTCTGCTAGAAAGCCTAGAAGGTTGGATAAGAGATGAAAGCACGGGCAGCCGAAGTTCTGTATCTGGTGACAATCCTCGAGCCAGCTCCTTTCACATAGTTACACGAATCAAGATTTTCTGTGCCTTGAATACCTAGCGCAACGAGTGGGGGGTTGTCACCTCAGAGAACATTCTAAAAGGCTGAGCGAGCCGTTGAATGCATTTTGAGGGTCAGGAATCTGAAATTTGGTAGCGAACGCCTTAAAAGCACCTCACTATCCGATGCCCTTTGCACTGTTCATTGGTCGATAACTTAACACCCAAATACAGTCTCAAGAACATGTTAATCCCCGAGTCACACGCCGGGAGCCCACCCTCCTCACACTCGAGGCATGCAAATTTCCACGACTACACACCCGGACCCTCGACTCTGAACTTGAGATCTCTACCCTGATTCTCAAACTGCGTCTGAAGCTTATCTTTCAGCGCAGCCACCACCACCGCGCCCGCTCCATAGTACGTCTCCCAGCTCACATACTCCGTCATCCCTCCACCAAGATCCTTCAAAAGACTGATATGCTCAGCCTGCAAACCCGCCAATCCGAGTCCAATATCCGTAAGCCAGCCCACAAAAGGCGTCTGATAATTTGGCTCCAAATACGAAATGCTCTCTTGCGAGGTGCTGTTGAACACTGGTATCAAGCCGTACGTGTGAAGCGTCATTGGCATCCCAATATAGACGTCTTTGGCGGATGTGACGTTTGCGGGTACGTCTACATCGTAGACGAAGGTGTTCCATTCGTGATAGCGAGGAAAGTCAAGGAGGACATCGTAAATCGTGGATTCAGAGCCACGAATGGGGGTTTGGGCGCAAACAGTGAAGATGGCCCCCTCCGTACCATATTTTGGTGTTGACATTATTGTTCCATTTGGGGCGCAATCTAAAGAGAGGCCGGGGATAGCAGCAGCAGTGGCCACAGTCGGCAAGAGGAAATATGTCAAGCGCATGGCTGCCTGCAATAGAAAACCTATTCAAATTGCGATGCAATGCAGGTGGATTGTTCTGAATGCAGCATGCAGAATTGTTCGCTGGCGGCTAGACTCCTGAGTATTATATAACACTCTGAATCCTGGATCTCACTTGCATATGCCGAGGTGGCATTACAAAGGGACTTATTACCCCGGAGAATTGAAATGCAGATATTCCCCTCCAAGGGGCTGAAGGCGCCGATCTGTTGATCAATAGATTCGTGCTACCAGGGGACAATTAGCACATGTTTTGTCAACCTTTGCAAACTGCGTAGACTTTGAGAAACACTTCGAAGTATAAAGTCTGATTACACAAGAAGTCCAGTTTATTTGAAGCACTTTTCGGGTAAGAACTGAAGGATGTGATACGAACCTACGAGTAGATTTCAGAATCAGAGATGGACCGCTGGTGGACCCGTCAAGCAACTAATGTCGGACGCTAACACACCCCCAGCGCAACCTCGGCAGTGGAGTTGATCGCCAGCATTTGAAGACATGCAAGTGTCGGTCCCTGCTGTTCCGTATCTCAATTCAGATATGAACAAGCGGTCCGCTCTATGTGCATTGCTGCTCACAAAGTTGCTGCGTAGCATCCGATGCTACCCCACATGTTTTTCGTCGACATAGTTTGGCACGCTACTTTCCCACGCGACGCCTGTATCACACCCGTAGAACTGCACCCAAACACGTTCTGAGCATGCGATCTGGACATGTATCATGTAGACCACTGCTACGGTACTGCTGTACAGGGTATGATATGGAGATGCAGGCTCGCATTTGTCTACATATAGAGCGTTGTTTGCGGCCCTGTTATTGATGAGCCCTCTTCGTTCCTTGATGAGATCTGCGAAAGACTTGAGTTGCCCTCGACTTTCCGAGCAAATTCGGTACCACGCTCCACAAGCGCTATAGATCGAAGGCCTTTGCCATAGATCTGTCAAATAATCTCAACCGTCTGCAGGTCACACAACGCGAATACCTCAGGTAGCAGCATGTCCGAACTCTCCTCGCAACCTCCACGATACTCGTGCTGAGGAACAAAAAATCGCCTATTCGACACTCCGATCCTTCTATACACCCCGCTCTTTCCTGGTACTGGTTCTAATATCACAGCCCACATAGTCATCTCGTGTCCGTGAGGAGGCGATGGCTCCTTGCTGCCAATCGACAAGATGTGAAGACACAAATATTGTTTACAAGCAGGGCAGTTTCGGGCTGCGTACTTCGATTTGCCAGCGTGTAACGCACTGCCCCCAAAGAGGCTCATCACAACAGCATTCAAGAGCCAGAATAAGGTGTGTAAGAGAAGTCTGGGTATACAAGTGAGTCTCTGCCTGGGGGCGTAGTCCCAGTAGACTTGATCATAATGGTCCTTATCCTTGTCTCGGTTCCATGGACTTTGTGGACAAAGCTTCAATACCACCCAGCCGATGGCGCCAGGAAAGATCCAAGAGAATGTTCGAGTATCATGCCTGGGATACGTAAAACCGCGCAGGCGTAAAGTTCCCGACTGGACTTCTCCGAATTTAAGTTTCCCCGCAAGCACGGTCTCAGCACTGGCAATCTTTGCTTCGTAGTCCAACCAAACACGAATGGAGTATTTCTCTTTGTGGCCTCCGAGAAATTTCAGTCGCTGCGCCGAATCAACAGATGCCCAACTCCAAGATGGTCCTTTGAGAAGTGGGGCTTTATTCTCCCAATTTGGCTCCCTCAGACGAGGTTGGATCACTCTGTAATCTACCTCCTTGAAGATCAATGGTGACGAGGTCCAAAGAAGACTGATCAAGAGATCCTTCTGCCAGAATCCTGCGAGGAATGTATCACCGGTAAGGTTGTGGATAATGCTCGCCATACCAGCCAAGGCAGGAAGCCTGTCCGTCTGTTTGGTGAGTTCTCGGTTGGTAGATAGATGAATGACATTGCGCCAGATCTCATAGACTGATTGTTTCGCATCTCCTGATTCTTCTGCTTTCACATCTTTTAAATCTGCCGATTGCGTGCGATCGATATTCTGGCCCTTTGAAGAGCTTTGGATCTGCTTCAAACCAAGAAGATCCGGCCATTCTGTAGGTCCGTTACTCACACCCTGAGCGGAATCTGAACGACCATCTGGAACCAGTCCTCCATCCGCAGCTAGCCTGCTTGATGCGCATTGCCAGTATATCTGACGCTGTCCGTAGTACAACATCCGATGCGACAGAAGCCTCTCTTGGAGGCACCAGCCTCGATCGGCCAGAGGTCCTTCCGTAACACACTGTGTCCAGCCCTCTTCCACTTCTGGAAACCTGACTACAGGCTCTAAAGTGACCGAAGATTTTCCATAGTCGTTCAGCTTGAAGTGGCACTTCACGTGGGTGGCATCGCTGCGAGACCTATCTCGAAATCTTGCCTTCTGTTGCTTAGTGGTAATCCTCGGTCTTTGAACATCTTCAGTCGAGTTGTTGAGCATTGTCCTCCATTCTTCCCCTTCACTACCGAGTCCCAACATGCCACCATCGCTATCCTTCGCAGCGGCAGCTGCCAAGGTCAAGACCGCATTTGTGTAAATATTTCCCATGTTTCCACTTTCGATTTCCCAGTCCTTGCGAGAATCTTGAATGATACACAAAGAGTCTATCCAAAGATATCGAAATCCAAGTTTCCTGGTAATAATCGCAGCATCCCGAAAGTTTGCTGGCATTGTTGACAATGGAATTGACCGAAGTCTCGAATTCAGAGTGGCTTCTGTGGTCGTCAATCTTTGACCGCTGACACTTGGGCCCCAGCAGTGTGACAACGCAAGGTAGTGTCCCTTTTCGCCTTTTGAAGATAGGATCAGTCTTGCATCGTCCTGTTGATTCGATGGGCTGACATCGATGAGTCTTGTTGGTAACTTCTTTGCCTTGGAAGCAGGACATTTCATTTCGTTGTGAGTTGCGATACATTCATCGATCCAAGCACGTGCGATATCGAAGTTCTCCTCATGCCATAAATCCTTCTGAACTTCGATGTATTTGAACTCGTAGGACGGGTTGAGATCTTCTGCGGGAAGGACTGCTTCAAGATTAGTCTAGGTTCGCATGCCTTGTCTCTTTTCGCGGGAGAATGACCTCGAGGCCTGGTAACTTTGAAAGTCAAAGACAATGGATTGATGCCAGGACCCACGATCTCAGTCCCAACTTGAAGGCTCAAATTGGATATACGACTTCTGCCCTCATCTGAAGTCTTCGTCCAGAAATCTATCCATGCTATCACAGGGACTGGGGAATTTTCGGACCCCGCCAGAGCAGCTATCCTATTTGCAAGCAACTCTTCACCGCTGCCCAAATCGACGAATCTTGAGTGAAAGTGTTGGCAATTCGTACAGCCATCGCCGGCGGAATCCTGGAGAGATCGATATGTTGGGTGGAATTCCAGGTAGCCGCTTCGATTCCATTTCGTCCTATCCCTTGTGTTCACAGGTTGACGTCCTTTCAAGTACAGCCGATCAATAGTCAACACCTCGCAAGCAGAGCATACCATTGCTGGGAAAAGGCGACTTAATGCACGAGGAGCAGTCTTTTTCTCTGTTCTTTTCGAATCGACGGTGAGCGATCGAATTGTACCTACCTAACCTTGCTATCCGGTCGCCAGTCATACCACAAACGCAAATTTTACATACGCTTCTAGCGGTATATTTTGACAGCTGAACATTCTTTATAACTGCTTTGTACGCAGAGTGGCTGTTTAGTACTCAGCCGACAATGGCAGCGAATTGCTTGCTTTCTCTTTTTAGGGTGAACAAGGACTAAAAGATCACGTGTTGCCCTCTATCCTCTCCGGAGCTCGAGCCAAGGTCTCGTCTTCCTTCGAGACATTTATTCCTCGACGTTCAAAGCATGAATCCTTTGAGAAGATACAGACGCAGCATTCGGATAGCAAGCAGAACTTCTACCAAAATTCAAGAGCCTTCACCAAGAAGGGTGACGAAAGCAAGACCGGATTGACAGATTTCTCCCCCACTTGTTTGGAGCTTCACATCACCACGATTCGTCATTTGGTCATTCCACGACGCTTCAGTTTTCTATACAAGGGCATGCTCTTCGCTTGCTGTTTGATCCAATCATATTTCGAAAGGCTATGAGCTCAGAACTCACCTTCATCAACTTCTCCGGCAGCCCTCAGCATGGCAATACTTCGAACAGCAAGACTGTCCGGTCCCACGTGATGAAGAAGTATCGACAGCAGAGAAAAGCCGAGAAGCGAAACAGGACAGCTCTGGGACGGTATAAAGCGCCGTTCTATGATACAGGAATATTCTCAAACCCAGCAAATTTACAGGAGAAGCCTCCCGAATTTGAGGATCTAAAATCTGAAGCTTCGCTATCTCCCAAAATTTCAGCCAGGACGGACAGCACACCAGAGACCGAGGATTTTAGCGAGACTGAGGAGATAGAGAGACCGGAGTTGATCTATGGGTCTCAGAGCAGTTCAAATATTGTACCTTTATCATTTTTAGATTCTGGGCTGAACGCCTACAACTTCCTACCAATATCTGCCTCGCCGAGAGTGCTAATGCTTCTCCATACAAGTAGGTCCAGTACATATTCTCCCTCTTCTTAAGACTCCCTGGCACATTTGCAAATATTCAACATGTCCCTCTAAGTTTCAGATCTGACGTTCCATAGATATATCGTCCACGATTCGAACCTCAGTCCACGCCGATCCAAGCGAGAAATATCTATCATACTACGTTGACAATGCTGCACGTCTCTACATCGCCCTCTCATACTCAGCAGTCCGTTTTAGAGATAGTTCCGGGAATCATTCATCCGAAAGTCTTTACTATCTTCAAAAATCCATATCTGCAGTGAACGACGACATCGCGGACCCGTCGAAGCAGGCTTCCGATTCAACGATCGCAACTGTTGCTTCCATGGCAAACATTGAGGTTAGGCTCACCCTTATGTTTCTCTGCCTTGCCTAAAGAAATGAAAGAGAACGCTATGAGAATCACAGAGCTGACAGTTGTAGAATTTGAATGGCGATCCTGAAACGGCAGTCGTGCATCTCAACGGCTTGAAGCGAATGGTGGAGTTGAGAGGAGGACTGAGCTGTCTCGGCATGCGCGGAATTCTCCAACGAGTAGTCCTTTGGTAAGCTCAACATAATCACACATCTCGTCTCTCATCTAATTCTCATGCAAGGGCCGACTTATGCGGCGCAACCAGAACTCAAACGCGTCCCCGATTTCCACTCGTTGAGTTTCCCAACTTGCCTCCACTTTCTCAATTATCAGACCCGGCACATGCAAGACTCTACTCGCTGCCATTTGGAGAGAATCTACTCAGTGTAGCTGTGTCGCAGGAACATGCAGAGATACTGCGGACTCTCCGATCTCTGCATGAATTATCCACATTCCTAAATCTCTCGGAGAGCGAGACCGACGAACTGCCGGTTGAAGCTTGCTATCCAGACAGGGTATATACTGTGGAGCACAGCATTCTCACGCCACTCTATGACAGTGTAGATCCAAACCGGAGCAACGACATTTGGAATATCCTCCGTCATGCCTCTTTACTGTTCATCTACACAAATTTACGACAAACCCCCGTCGGCGGAGAAATACGAAAGTCGTTATCAGGCCGATTACGATTGGCTCTGCAAAGCGCAGAACTCCGATCATTGCGAGATTTCCCAGCCGAAATGCTCTGGATATCATGCCTAGGATTGGTAGGTGCACAAGATACCATCAACCACCGATACTTCCTCAGCTGCGTGAAAAGCATCTGTACCGAGTCTTCCATCGGAAGCTGGACAGAAGTCATCGGCTTCTGTCGAAGCATGCCAACATTCGAGCGAAGCTGTGCAACCAAATGCAAGACCCTCTGTATCAACAATATATTCTTTTGACGGTACGCGACTCTCCCACCCGACTGTCTATCTTCTCTCACTCTCATTCAACCACTTATAAACAACCCTAGCATCCTTTCCCGTATACCTCTCATCCGCACTCGCCTCCTTGAACGCCTCAAGCGTCGGCTTATCCAGCACCGTCCTCGCCCCCACCATCTCCGCAAGCTCACTCCCCATCTTCAACACCTTCGCACACAACTCTAGCCTAAATCCACCTTCATATCCTCTCGAACTCGGCACGTTAGCCTGTACGCCAGGCACAGGGTTACTATGGCTCGTAACCCAGCATTGCCCGCCTGAGACGTTGATTACGTCTGTGAGGAGCTTGACGTCTAGGCCCATCTTTGTGCCGATGTTGAGAGCTTCAGAAGCGGCGAGGGATGTTATGGCCGAGAGGTAGTTGTTAATTACCTTGAACGCTGTGCCAGCACCCACTTCACCACAGTGAAATACGCTCTCCTTCTTACCCATGTGCGCGAGTACCTCTTTCGCCTTTTCAAACGAGCTGGAATCATTCGCTCCAACCATAAACGTCAATGTCCCAGCTTCCGCGCCCATTGGTCCGCCCGAGACTGGTGCGTCTACGAATGATAGTGCTGCGTTCTGGGAGAGCGATGATCGTGCTGTGTCGACGGCTTTGGCAACTTCGAGGATCGTAGCTGTTTCGATGGTTCCGCATTCCATGATCAGCTTTTGAGATGGTGAAGTCTTCGCTGCTGCTTCTGCGCCTGCCACAATACCTGTCTGGGAATCAAGGTACACAGCTTTTACGGCGGGCGAGTTTGGGAGCATAGTTATGACGAGGTCCTAGACTGGTCAACTTTTTGCCATGAAAGAGGACTTCTGGGGCAGACTTACAGATTGTGAAACGGCTTCCTTTCCGGTCTCGATGACTTTTACTGGGCCTTTGCCTTCTGTCTGGTTCTGGAATCGAGAAAGGGCGTCTTTGTTGACGTCGCAGATCAGGAGCGTGTACTCAGGACTCAGTCCATTGCGGAGGTTAACGGCCATGGGGTAGCCCATTACTCCCAGGCCTAGAGAATATCAGCAATATTCAGTTCATCCAGTGTTGGGAGAAAGATGAATATTTCACGAATTTGAGAATCGCTTGCTGCTTACCTATGAAAGCCACTGTTTTCGCTGGTGAAGACATGTTCTGTTGATTATTATGATGCTGATGTGCTACAATCAAAAAGAAAGTGAATGCCAATTCAGGTTATTTTACATTTGTATTGAGAAACTCGACATGTGAGAAACGAATTGCCAGTATTAGAGTGATAGTATGTATGTGGGGTTCATTCTCGAGTGAAGATGATGATCGGAAAGGTGTTGCCGTTACCCCGCATCAGAGTTGGAGATGGCGGGGTCATGCCCCTCGGATTTCACGGGGAATAAGGGAGCTTTTCTCGCAGGCAGGTAAGGTCGCTCGAGCCGCGAAACAGTATGCAAAGGAATTGGTATGCGATTCGCACTTCATCAAGTGTACCCTGAAGTCCAATCCTCCCATGACAAAGTCCTGCTGATTTTGACTGGCATATTTGATAGAGTTTAGCAATTCGCTTGTTCAAGTCAACATGACACTCATTAACCATTGATAACATGTCTTGAATACAGATGCTTGTGGTTTATTTCTCTAGATTAATCTGAATCGTATATCATCTCCTAGACCACCACTAAAGAGTCCCCGGAAGGAATCTAGGTCCATTCCTCTCCCTCCAACCCTTATCATGCGCAACAATAACCTCAACCTCCACCCCCTCCGGTAACCTCATATCCCCCCTACCAATCAATTTCCCAATCCTCCCAATCGTCCCCTCCGCAACCTTCGTGTCAACATGCACACTCCTCTTCCCACCATGTCCATCATCATACAACGCCACCCGCTGCTCCCCCGTCAAAATCCTCACATCATGACAGCAGTCTCCACCCAGATACACCCACTTCGTCGGCGATATCCTAGCCAGTAAATTCACATGTCCGTAAAGATGTCCAGGACTATCAACAACATACACACTCCCATCACCGAACAGATCCAACGTAGCAGGAAACTGCGCAAGGGGCTTCCACACATGTTGCGTCTGTTTCTGTTTCTCCACAGCAGTCGATGGATCTGGCTCCGTCACTGGAGGGAACTCCCACGTTCTATCGCGCGGCAACTCATCCGGATTAAACAACTCAGCAGGATACAGCGGTCCTCCTCCGTTTGTGAGAAGATGCAACGTCCCGCTCCCAACGAAGAACTTCGATTTGGGGAAATCAGAAGGCGTGCCTACATGATCCCAATGTACGTGGCTTAGCAGCACGATGTCGATATCTGTAGCAGGGTCTAAACCGCCTTTTCGCAATGAATCGGCAGCGTCTGGACTGGTAATTGTGGGTTGGCGCTGGGCGGCGTGGTGTTGTTGTGCTGTGCGGTAACCGGAGAAATCGCGTTTGAGGCCGAGGTCGAAGACGAGGTTTGTGGTCTTGCCCGGGCGAGTTGGTGATGCGGAGGGGTGTTGTATCAGGAAGGAAAGAGAGGGCACGGTGGTGCGGATTGTGGGTGAAGTGTCGGTTATGAAGAGGTATTCGGGGAGGGTCAGATGGCCTGCATCGAGGGCGGATATGGTAACGTAGGTTTGGTTTGGTGATGGTGGTGGCAGGGCGAGAACTGATGAATCTTGTGATTGAGACATGTTGTTTGTTCTGTCGTAGATTGGAACTGACCAAGCTTCAATCACATAGGAAATTTTGACTTTTCGAAAGTATATTCTGGAATTGTTCCTGCAGTCGCTCCCGAATCTGAGGGCGTTGGAGGCTTGCGGGGTACGCTGTAGATCTGAGTTGGAGTATCAACCCCGCTGTGGGGCCATTTCTTCCTCCATGACAGCAAGACTGCACTTCCTCTACCCTGGCCGAGAACGAGAGATTTCTCATCGGGACGGTCTTGGGCAAGTTCAGAATCTCGAAGCAAATTCATCGTTGCGCGGCATTTCGAAGTTCTGACCGATGCTACCGTCACAATGGCTTCCAGAACCGCGAGTCTCCCACAAGCCATGAAAGCCCAATTCCTAGAAGCGTTCAAAACACCTTACATTCTTCGAACAGTTCCACTACCCAAGCCCTCATCACCCCATGATCTCTTGATCAAGGTAGATGCAGCGTCCTACTGCCATACAGATGCCGTCTTAGCTGACGGACAAATGCCGCCAAACCCTCCCTCATTCCCTCATATCGGGTCTCACGAATTCGCCGGCACGATCGTCTCGATACCATCATCCGAGACCTCCATTTCAAATTTCAGTGTAGGCGACAGAATTGGAGTCCCAGGACGAGCTTTCAACCCATGCGGATCTTGCTTCGAGTGTGTGGACGAGCAAAGCCCCGATTCTGATCCAGCTGGATACTCAGTATTCTGTCCGAATTCAGGCAACAATGGGTTGAGTCGGCCAGGTGGATTCGCAGAATATGCTGTAGTAGACGCTCGGCAGGTCACTCCAATACCATCAGCTATGACAGCTGTGGAGACTGCGCCAATGATGTGTGCCGGTGTGACCATCTACTCTGCTCTGAAGCGGTGCCAGCTTCAGCCCGGACAGCGAGTGGGCATTGTCGGCTGCGGAGGAGGGCTAGGACATCTTGGACTTCAATTTGCAGCAAAGATGAGATATAATGTTATGGGTCTCGACTCGGCAGATGGAGCTTTGAAGCTGGCTCGCGACCTGAATACTGGCGCTAGGATCGTAGACGTTCGTACCGAACCAGCGGAGCAGATCGTTCAGGCAGTCGGGGAAGAAGATGAAAGGAAGCAAGCCGGCGACAAAGGGCTAGACGCTGTCATCATACTACCAGAAAGCCAAAAAGCGTTCGATTATGGCGTTCGACTTTTGAAGAATCACGGAAGATGTGTCGTGGTTTCGTTTCCAGAATCTGGCTTTCACTTTTCCGCCCGTGATGTTGTCTTTCGCGATATCTCAATTATTGGAAGCTTGGTCGGAAGCAATAAGTGTCTAAGAGAAATGTTGGAATTCGCAGCTGGTGAGTGATTTGCTGGTGTTTCGATTGAGCCGATGATGTGTGAACGGAAAATGGGTTTTATCAACCTTGAAATTTCTTTGCTGATGCCTCCGTTATACAGAACACGACGTCAGAGCAAAAGTGAAGACGTTTCCTCTTTCGAAGTTAAATGACCTCGTCGCAGAGTACCACAAAGGAAGTGGCGGCAAACTGGTCATTGACATGTCTCTAGAGGCGTGAAGTGCAAGCGCATGCAGGCACTTTGTTTTTCCTACAAGTTGGGAGAGAGCAACTCGAAACTGGACCTGATGATGAATAGCTGTATAAAAGTAGCCATTATGCGCGAGGCGAAATCGCGAACTTATTCCAGTGACGTGCTGGGTTCGAGCATATCAGCATAAGTGTTAAGAGAGCTCCCAATTACATCCACAATTGCCCAAGTCTGAGCTCCTCGAAATATCGTTGCCCATACACGTAAAACACCCGCACTGAGATGCTTCAGCATAGCTGGCGAATCAGTTGGGATATCAGAGGGAACAGCGAACTCCGTTTCGTTCAACATAGTTTTGACGAGCGAGCTGATCCTCCATTCGTCATCTGTAATTGGCGGTTCGGGATTTGGAAGAGAAAGAGCTTCCAGCCATTTACTGAGCAGAAAAGCACACTCAAGCGAGCAGAGGGAATGCTGGATTGACCAGATGAATGTTTGAGTTTTGGAAACAAGTCGGATACCAATCTTGACAGGAATGCTGAGTGCATGAGCCGAGTGCAGAACGGCTCGGACAAGCTTTGGCGTACGTTTGATATCAGGGCTTTCTCGAAAAGCATTGGCAATCTGTATGGGATCGCGAGTGTCAAGAGATCTGTAAGGACCAATGTCTATATTTAGTCGGATGTATGCAAGTCGAAGAATTGCTGTTGAGTTGAAGGCCACAGGTCCATTAGGATCCATGGGATCGAGAGATGACTCGGGGGTTCGTTTCCAACCCAGTTGCCAATTGCGAAGGGCATGCTCCAATGACGAGAATTCTTCCTGTGTGAATTCCCCGGCACTATCATATCGGCAATTGGCAATCTGTCGGACGAAAAAGATTTGCTGCACAAGAGCGTGGATTAGAATATAGTTCCCCAGTGACGAATTGGACTCTGCGATATCTCTGCCGCTGCGAGAGAATAGACGTCGCAATGCTTCCTGGAATCCAATCTCGGGTGTCGACTTCTTTCTGAGCTCTTTCCAAGCTGTCGCCGTTGGTGCCTTGAACTCAGCAGCCGTAGATGGGAGATTTAGCTTGATCTCGGAGTTGAGGATAAGCGGTGGGATATTGTAAACGATGCAGTGGAGGTTGAAGAAACAGAACACGATGAGCTTGGTTCTCTTGGTACTTTCAAATCTGACCCATTCCTCCCATGAAGCGGTTTTGGGCAAGGATTGCATTTTGAGCCCATCGTCCCTGACAAGTGTTGCCAGGATGCTTTGGATGGCTAGAGCCTCTCTGAGAATCTCTCTGTGCTTTGCCCATGTGGCCATAGCCATGAGAAGTAGAAGTGCCTGCGCTGTCTGAATGAGGTCTGGCTTCTGTGAGGCAGGTGAGATCTCAGCATCGGATGGTAGACCTAGAGGCCCAGAGATGGACCCTGTTCGGGTACTAGAGGAGGCTGAAACATCGTACCCCGAAGAGTGATTAGACATCCCAGGCCTTCCCAGGCTTGCATCTCGCCGACGTATCCTAGATGACGCGATAGCTTGGCTGGCATTGAAAAGCTCAACTCCCTTCTCGCCTTCAAAACAATATTGTGCGCCTACCGCAGCCATGGCAAGCGTCAATTCAATTGAGCAGTATTCGATCGACATGGTCGGGATATGGAGAAAAGGAAGATGCTCGTGGAATCCGTTCACATACGCGGCGATATACCTTGAAAGTGCCAGGCGAGATGGTAGCACGAAGTCGGCAGAGATAGCGGAGGAAAACTCTGACAATTTAGCAACAATCACTTGTCTGTCTGCAGGAGACACTTCGGCGAGTGGTCGAATGTTGGTGATAAGTGGATCTTGAGCCGGACTTTCCTCTGGCTGAAGTGACGGCAGACGGGACCCAAATCGCGAAAATGTATTCGGCTCTTCGATTTGTTGGTTCTGGCTGAATCCAGTTGCACCTTGCTTCCCCGACGGAGGGGCCATGTCATCAACGTATGAGAATGACTCCGGAGAAAACAACACCATTGGCTGACCAGCGCTCATCAAAGTTGAAAAGTTGTATGATGACAACGGCTCGCTGTCCAGAAACGCTGCCAAGTGGTCGAGTGACTCCTCAAATCCCAGCCCATAATTTGGAGCCGTATCAAAGTTGCTCGGCAAAGTATGCGGATCGTTCGGAGGAGGCATGTCCATTGAAATGCCAGGTGTCTGAGCTGATGATGCGTCAAAGCCTCCTTGCAGTGCAGAGTATTCCGCGGCCATCGATAACGTAGCAAGAGAATATCCATTATTCTGATTTGAGTTCATTGGAGGACTGAATGCCATATCGCCGGGTGACATGTTATCGATATTGAAATCGAAGTCGTTGTCTGGAGTTGCGCCGGATACCGACTGGTGCTCTCCATTGTTAAAAGTCACTCGCCTCCTCTTGGTTGTTCTCTTCTGAGCACCTTGGCGTTCCTCATCGTTGCCTTGATTGCTGCCAGTCGCATTAAGAGCATCCTTCTCGTGCGTCAATCTGAGATGGCGGATGAGAAGATCGCTGCGATAGTCAGATACATACGTTTTCGGATAATCATGGGACAAAAGGAGTTCGATCGCACCTTCGGCTGAAATGTGAATCACATTGCTGGCAGCTAAAAGGCTTATCCTGGGTATCTGTTCGTCAATTTTTCAGCGATCTTTCTGGTTACTCGCAATACAAAGCATACGAATCCTTTCGTGCCTCTGCAGATGTTCTAAACGGGCGAATCTTCTCTGGCAATGTTGACATAGAAACCTCTTCTTGACTTTGTTCGTGGCCGAGGCCGCCGCCCCCTGTTCCTCTATCGCTTCGTTTGACAGGACCATGAGCTACAATGTGAGCTAGCAAAGGGAGGACGAATTGAGGGAGTTCCGGTGGACTCAAGCTTGATGGTAATATGTTCGACTGATTCGGTGTCTTTGGTATCGTTGATGCTGGAGAGGAAAATCCGGAGAAGATTTGAAGATGCGGGGAAGTTACTTTGCCAAGATCAGGGGTGCAGGGACCGCTGGTAAGCGACGGACATTCTTGGTGCGTGGTTCATCACATATATTTCAGTGGCAGGGTGTTCGATGAGACACATAAGAACAGCCATGTAAAGTGAGAGGGTAGAATAGTCTAGTTATCTATAAACAAAGTCTTACAAGAATTGTAAGTTAAGTCACCAAAATCTGATAAAGAACGTCATGAGAGCCCAAGACATGGGTGACCGGGGTGAGGGAGGGGTCAAATTCAAAACTCGTTTTGAAATTATAGTTGGACATGAAGTTGCGTAGAGTCTATGTCTATCAGATCTGCCTTTCAAACTGTCGGCGTTCTATTGCCGATATCCCTCCCAAAAGGCAGTCGTGCCACCCCAATCCATGTTCACATTCCCCGTCACAATCATTCTCCCTTACGACGATGCAACTTTCCCTCCCAATTCTCTTTCTTTCTCACCCTTCTCCGCCATCTCATTCAAAACCTTCTCAGCAACCTTCATCGCATCAACCCCAGCTGGAACACCACAATACGTCGTACAGTGCAAAATCGCCTCCCGAATCTCCAATTCCGTCAACCCGTTGTTCCTCGCTCCCCTGATATGTACCGCCAATTCCGGAGCTCGGTTCAGCGCCATCAACATGCCAATGTTTAGAAGACTGCGCTGCTTCTTCTCGAGTCCTGGTCTTGTCCATGCATACCCCCAGCACCATTCTGTGACGAGCTTCTGCCCTTCGATTGAGAATTCCGTGGAGCCATTTGCGAGGGCACGGTTGACATATTCGTCTCCTACGACGCTACGGCGCATCTTGAGACCTTCATCGAAGAGCTGCTTGTGCAGCGAGTCAAACTTGGGATCGGTTGACATCTTGGGAGATAGTGGTTGTCGGAGAGATGCTGATGCAGGCAATTGATAGTTGTATGAAGTGATGCGAGGATTTTGTGTTTCTTAAGTACGTAGTCTAGAATGAAGTAAGAAAACACAGTAAAATAAAAGTTAATCGAATAGAAGTCAAAGACATCAGACGGAAAAAGTAGGTGTTGATGAAGAGCCAAGTCTCATGCCGATTTCAGGCCGACTACCCCACCAACTTCTCCAAATCTACCCCGCACCAGCACGGAAACTCCCCAAACACTGGGTATGGCTCGGATCGACAACACAGCAGATCAGTTCAAGCCGAGGCTTGCTTATACATTTTGCCGCTCAGTAGCAATACCATCGCCGAGAATCTTCAGATACGAAATTGCGTAGACGAAGCCTGAATATCCATTCTAGTAGCGGGGACCTTGAAGAATAAGCGAGAGCGTGTAACAAACAATCGGAAAGTCTAGTATGGAATCTATTCTACACTATCGTCCACTTTCCATTCCTCCTTTCCTCCTAGATATCTATACACAACTCTTGAATCTAGATCTCTACATCTCGGATCATTACTCGCTGCCGTGTAAGTTTCCAAACCGACCTGCCCCAAAACATTCTTTGCTCCGACCCTCTTAGCCATATCCACCGCCAACCCAAAATCTTTCCGCATCAACTGCACTTTGAATCCATTCTTATACCCATTCGTAGAAGGTGCTTCCGGATGTACACCAGGAACCGGGTTGAACCGATCGCAGACTGTATTTTGTGCTGTGCCGGCCGCGTAGACTTTGGCAAGAGTGATGGGATCCAAGCCAGCCCTCATTCCCATATCCATTGCTTCTGAACAGGCAATAGCAATCACGCCCGACAGGTAATTGTTCGATAGTTTCGCTGCAAGACCCAGTGATGGCCCGCCACAAGGTATCACCTGCGATCCCATATTCTCGAGGAGCTGTGTGAGGCGCGGTAGGCTTGGATCTGTCTTCGAGCAGCCCAAGAAGAATGCTATGGTGCCTCTGACAGCTCCAACTACTCCTCCACTAACAGGTGCATCGTAGAATGAGGCTGATGGAAAGTTCTTTGCTATATGATCTTTCACCAGAAGGCTGGTTGCGGTGTCGATTGTGGAGCAGTCGATGAGGAGTTTGTTTGAGATATCTGTGCTGCAGACTCCATTCTTCTCGTCCAGATATACGGATCGGACATGTGCCCCTTCTGGAACCATTGATAAGATAATTTCCTGGTATAAGAAGTCAGCTTTGTGCTAATTCACCCGAGAATCTCTTTTTTGAGGGTATCTACCGTCTGTTGTGCCACTTCTCTTGCACTCCCGCATTTCACAATTTTCTTTGGAAATTCGGCACAGAAATTGTCCATTGCTTCTTTCGCGACGTCGAAGACATATATCTGAGTCTCTGGTGGCAATTTGTTTGCGAGGTGTTTTGCCATCGGAAAACCCATTGCTCCGAGGCCAATGAATCCAATCGAGTCATAAGACTCGGTAGCAGACGACCCCATCTTGACGTGAGTGACCAAGCTGCACAGATGATGCAACTAGAAAATTAATCCCAGGGAAAGCAGCAATAAAATCTAAAAGACATCTTGAAAGAATTCGCCGTCGGGCTTACAGAGAAGTGGAGTTCACGGCTTCCCCAAAACTAACACCCGCTTGGCGTCAAGCTTCGGGGAGGTCCATCCGGGTAGTTCTTACCCCAATTCAGCGGAACCATCCAGCAATACCACAACACAGCGTTGATTAATCGGCATTCTCCTCTCCCTGTGTCGCCATGCAAGAGTCCCAATACATCAGCGACTTGTCAGCATGTCCTCTGTCTTCGTGAAGAACTCCGGTCCTCCCTCGCCTCCACTGGAAACAGCGACTGTTCGCGTTCACGCTCTCTCGGCTGGACATTTCTCGCTTCCCGAATATCAATTCGTGCATCCTGCTTCCAAGACAGCGAGGAATACCGTTCCTTCTCTTGCCTTCCTCATTCAACATGAAAATGTTGATACTGGAAAGACGACGAGGATTGTGTTTGATTTGGGACTACGTAGAGACATAAACAGGTATTCAGAACCAATCAGGAAACATACAGAAACTCGACAACCGATGACTACAGATCCAGATGTTGTCAAGAGTCTTGCGGCTGGTAATTTGACACCGGATGATATTGATTTTGTCGTTTTATCACACGTACGTCTACAACCTGGACTTTACAGCACAAACGCTAACGATTCCCGCCAGGTGCACTGGGATCACGTCGGAGAACCACGCGACTTTCCACACAGCCAGTTTATCATTGGGTCAGGAGCAAAAGCGCTACTTCAGGGCAGTTCTGCATCACTCCGAGGTGGACATTCGTTCTTCGAAGCCGATCTATTGCCTGAGTCAAGGACAACAGAACTGGCAAATCCCTCCTCGGAGGAGAGATCCGGGAAATTTATAGCACCTGGAAAGCCAAATTTTGAGCAGAGCTGGACGACTCATACGATGTTTTCACACGTTATGGACGTCTTTCAAGACGGCAGTCTATACATCGTTGATGCACCAGGGCATTTACCCGGACACATCAATCTTCTCGCCAAGACAGGCCCGAACGAGAGCGTGTACCTTGGAGGCGATGCTTGCCACGACAGGAGAATCATCCGAATGGAAAGAGAGATTGGTACTTGGCCAGACTCGGAGGGACATGTTTGCTGTATACATGCGGATAGAAAAGAGGCTGAGAAGACAATTGAACGGATCCGTGCCATTGAGGAGCAGGGAGTGGAGGTTATCTTTGCTCATGATGTTGAGTGGGAACGAGATCCGAAGAATAAGGAACGATTCTGGGGAGCTGTCTAGTATTCATCTGATATTATAGAGTATTAGAAATGACATATATATATATGGCGAATTATCTCGGGACAAAGCACGTGGAAGTCATGATAGTGTCTCGAACTTCAGATAAGCGAAGAGCCGCCCCAATGCTTCCATATCAGCAAAATAATATCGAAACACGAGTTATAGCTATGCATTACAATCCATTCCGAGCTTCACGGTAAGTTTTGTTCGGGTTCAGATTCATCACATGCGCATCACCTCGACTGGCAGTGGGGTTGTTTACTTCCACTGCCAACTACCCCGCAGCCCCACGCTTCTCCAAACCGCGGGGTCAAGTACGTGAACGACTACGAGCCCACCATGAATCCGATGTCTTTCTCGTGCTATTCCACATTTCTACCTTTAATTGATGCATGCGATAAGCCTCGCTTCCACTCGAACCTCCATCCTCTGCCATTATCCAATCCTGATCCCAAACTGTTAAACAACAATGGCTTCCAGCCAATCCAAATCCCCCGCAGAGTTGAAAGCCGATTTCCAGGCTGACCTAGGCCATCTCGCATTCACAACCGCCTGGGCAGACATTCTCAAATTATCTCCAGAAATATTCGACGCAAGTCGTCATCTCCGCAGCGTCCCACTAAAGAAGAAACACCTCAAGCCCAAACTCCAATCTCTAATCGCACTCTCCGTCTCCAGCGCCGCAACACACCTCTACCTCCCCGGCATCCATACCCACATGCGCGCCGCCCTCGAAGCAGGAGCCAGCGTAGCCGAAGTCACTGAAGTTTTAGAATTGACGAGTACCCTGGGTATCCATGCTTGCAACATCGGTGTTCCGATTCTGGTGGAGGTTATGAAGGAAGAAGGGATTTATGACAGTCATAAGAGCACGGTTGAGGCGCCAAAGGATCAGAAGAGAATTGATCTAAGGGAGGATTTTACGAAGAAGAGGGGGTATTGGCATGAATTCTGGGAGGACTTCTTGAGGCTTGATCCGGAGTTCTTTGAGGCTTATTTGGACTTTTCGACGGTGCCGTGGGTAAAGAATACAAAAGGGGATGGAAGTGGAGGTGGTGTGCTGTCGCCGAGGGTTAGTGAAACGAAGTCCCACTCATGTTCCTTGTTGATATTCTTCCTCCTCGAGGGATTTTCTCGCGCGTGGAAGACAAGACTTGCTTCGATGAATTTGATGCTGACTTGTTTCCCTCCCACAGGATAAAGAGCTAATCTACTGCGCCTTCGACGCCGCATCAACCCACCTCTACAAACCCGGCCTGAAACTCCACATGAAGAACGCAATAGGGTACGGCGCCACGCCAGAAGAAATCATGGAAGTCTTGGAGATCGCCACATTACTGAGTCTACATACCCTTGAAGTCGCTGCTCCCATCTTGGTCCAGTTGAAAGGAGGGAAGTAGATAGATCAATAGGGTGGGTAGTAAACAAAGACTTCTTCTAAGCGAATGGAATATTCAATCGAGGCAATTATCCTTATAGTCCGAAGTATCATTCAAAGGATTGTAGTTCAAGAAATCATGGAAGTGCAGCGAGAAGCGGGTAATACGAAAGAGAAATTGTCTCCACCCGAACGGTTTGTGCGAAGCATTGCAGATGTATCGATGGAATACGTAAAGCTCCATCAACACCTCGCTTACTGTAGTTCTTTCAGCCAGCAACCTGAAACCTAGAACCTAGAACCTCTCCCCCTCGCACTTCCAGTCCAAAGAAACAAACCTCCAAAAAAAACCCCCCCCAAGAACACTTAACAGATTCTCTTTGATGAAACATATAAGCAGCTAAGCTGAGCGTGTAAAACTTTTTTTCATTATTAGAAAGAACTGGACATGAACTGCGAGGAAAACGAATGGCATGTTTACGCCTACTTACTGTAACGATACGGAACATCTCCGATTACCTATCCGTTCAATCGCCTACTTGTTCAATTGCATACTCGTTCAATTCAATTCTTTAACTCTCCAATGAGATCAAAACGGCCTATCTCCCATCAATTCTGGCCTGGCCGTCCCACTTGTATAATTGAAAGCCTCCCGCCCTGGTCGATTCAATCAGCATACCGTATTCAAAGGTAGATCTGATTTTACATGTCAGGGCAAATTCAAAACACCAGGATGTGAGATGAGGTAAGAGCAGGATAAAAAAAAGCAGCATTTGACGTTTCCTGTTGCATTGAACATTAAAGAACAAAAGTCTCGGTATACCATTCCATCCCGAGACGTATCCAGACAAGCCAGCCTTGACCAGTCTCAACCAGCCCAGTCAGCCTTTCCCAGCCCAGCCGGGCACCAAACGCCATCCTCGATCCCCAATTTCAATGGACCGAAAGGATCAGGTACTCCTAAACCAAGAAGTACAAAGCCTACAAGCAGCAGCAAACCCACCCCCAAGCCAGAAACCCCAGTTTATCACCTCCCATGCTGCCCAAGCCGCAAGTTCAATCCCCAATACTCATCCACCCAAACATAGCCGTCGCACCAACCAGTACCAACGTCGTCACAATCCCCGCTCCGGCTTTGTCTCCTCCCGTAGCAGGTCTCATCGCCTCGGGATTAACCACACTCTGACTGCCCGCATCCGGATTTCCCTCACTCGTCCCACCTGTCGCGTTCGTCAGAGGAGGCGCAATCGTCTCCAGCGGCAGCAAGTTGACGAACAGCGCAGACATAGCAGCCATTTGCTGTCCCACCCCCTGAGTGCCATCCCACACTTCACCTTTACTCCAGCTGAGACCACACATGCGTCCGTTGTCACCGCCAGAACACTGTTTCGCAGCTGCTACTGCTGAGGTCTTCAGTTTCGGCATGATGCGATCGCGCGTGAAGGGGGCGATTAGAGAGGTTGCTGCGAGCCAGCGGGTCACGTAGGCTTTGAAGGAGAACATGTCGGTGGTGCAGGTTAGCTTTGGCTCGCAGGCTACTTCGTAGGCGATGTCGTCGGGGAAGAAGGTGTTGAAGGTGGAGTTTAGGAGGAGGTTGACGCGTTCTTCCCAGATGGTGCTGCCATTCGTCTGGGGGTTGTTAGACTCGACTTCGTTTGACCAAAACAAGGGTGGAAAAGTCCGATGAGGAGTGTAGGAATGGAAAACTTACGTAGTTGTACATATTTGCAGCACCAAGCAACCAGACCGCAATATTATACGAGAACTGCACCTTGTTGATATCCGTACAGTTGTACTGGATATGCCCACCATCATAGACATTATAATTAGCATCCATGTATCCAACACTCCTGATCCAATCCCACGTCGTCTCAGCATGTTCATAGTAGGTATGGTTATCCGTGTATCGAGCAAGTCTGGCCGCGATATTGAAGAAGCACCCATTGGCAATGGAGTTCTTGTAATCGTAGCCAGTGAGATATGGGTAGACCTGCCACCTCAGACTGCTTCCATTAGCCCACATTCATCTTCTTCCTCTCTTCAAAAGCAGCAAGAGGAGCAACTCACCCTCCACCACACTCATCATCCGGCCTCCTAGCCTGCGTATTAAATACCGCCTGCGCAAGAGCCAACCAACCCGGCGCCCCAGCAGGAGGGTTCTGGAAATTGGTCTCCGCAGCACTCATAACCGTCATCCCCCAGAAACCCTGATCGTCATTCCCCATACTCTGCGACCAGTTCCGGGGCATCATATCGAGATCTTCTCCTACTTGTGCCTGGATACCCTTTGCCGTAACGTCGTTGTATGAGGAATCGCCCGTGTAATGCCAGTAATCGATCAAGGTCCCCCACATAGCTCCTGATTCCCACCAGTAGTCTGTTTATCTGTCAGTTCAAGGTTGGGCGGCGAGGGTAAGGTGGGGAAGAACGTACATCCTGTTGGAGGGTTTGGAGGAGGACCTGGAAGCACGCCAATTATTCCCCCGCTTTGGTTTCCTTTGTAGAATGTCATCATGTCGTAGGCTATCGTTGCAGCGGTATCTTTGATGGATGCTAGAGGGGGTCAGTAATTGTTTCGAGGGGTATCTGCAGAGCTGCTACGGCGGATACGTACATGCAGAATCAATATCAACTGTGAGAGCGTGAACGGCTGTACTTCCAAGAACAAGCGCTGTCGCAGCGCGAGAAACGAGCGTTGATAACATGGTGATGGTGTTTGTACAGCCCAGAAATTGATTGATTGATTCGAGAGCCGTCAGTGGTTCGAGATCGTAGATCAAAAACGAGTGGGCTTCAATTAAGTCGTTCGAGAGTCGCACATCGGGAGGATCAAGTGTTGTTGTTGTAAAGACAGGATGCTCAGTGGCGAGCGAGCAGGATTGATAGTTGGAGAGGAGGAGGGAATGATGAGCAGTGCAGTGCAGTGCAGGTTGTCAGGGTCAAGTCTCCCGGATTCCAGGAGAAAACAGACAGACGGACGGGAATCGGGAGCGTGATGATGATCTTGGCGGCAGGCCAATCTAGGTGGGAGGCATGCTGATTGGGGCGATCGAGGGGGCGTGTTTGCGGTAGAGATGCGCGCGGACAGGTCGGATTCCTTCAATCAAACTTCTACTAAACACTCGTCACGCTGTCCATGTTCCATTTCCATCTGTCAATAGATAATACCTCGCCAATATCAATTCAATGATCCTCCAATGTCCATCTCCCTCCTCCATCAATTCAACCATGACATCTCAAAGTTTCGCAAAAAGCTTTGAGGGTCGCATTCGAAGCATTTTAGTGGACTGGGCGCCAACTGGGTGCGGGGCTCTCGGTGGCATTTAGTGGGTTGCCCAGGGGTTACCAAGGGCTGGGCTCGTGCTTATTTCCAGCGGATTCAGGGGGAAAGCAGATCCCCCCAAGCCCTTCCAAGCCCACGATCGATGATGATCCAACATGGAGAAAATCTGGGTCGCAGTGGAGATGCGCGATGTTGGGTCAAGCTTCTGTCCAAGATACCAAGGCGATCAGTGGCTGAAGGGACAAGAGATGAGGAAGCTTGGTTGCAATAATCGAGATTTGGTCCTTTGGATGTCTTGCTGGATAAGCTATGAGGCGTTGCTCCTTGGCCTGTTTGGAATGCTGGGCGAAGCTTCGACAAATGCATTTGAGCAGGTAAGTGACAGCATAAAATGCCTGGCTCGGAAAAACAGTAGATTTCGTCCGTACTAGGATTTGTTTCGCGCATGTGGAGAAATCTCCTGCTGGGATACAGCTTCCCGACTCACAGTCACGATAAATCACGTCTCCAAGCTCAAATAGCAGATACAAGTGGAAGAGAATTACTTTTGTCTATGTATGTATGTCATGACCAAGGATGTACCCCATCCAATGCCGTTTGGCTGGTCTAGTGAAAATAGTCCTTGATGTACAAACCCCGATGCTCCCCATGATGCAGCCGTTTCAATGCAGTTCGCCCTGACCATTAACCTAATGAAATTTACAAAAGAGCAAGAGCAGCCAACAGTCCGCCCATGACACCAACAATCGAGCCAGAGATGGAAGAAGCAGAGTTACCAGTCACGGATGCTGGAGTGGTAGAGCTCGATCCAGATCCGGTGCCAGTCGGGGTAGCAGTGGTCAAGAGAGTGCTGTTTCCTGATCCTGATCCTGAGCCAGATCCTCCAGAGACACCGGTGGATCCAGAACCGGATGCAGTGGCAGTAGCAGAGACAGTTCCAGCGGAGCCATCAACAGCAGGCTTGGTTGGGGAAAGACCACCTCCAGTAGAGACAATTCCACCTCCAGTGAGGGCACTCGACGCGGATGAGATGGCGCTGGATGCTGTGGCAGAAGCTGATGCCGACTTAGAGCCAGAGGCGCTGGCAGTAGAAGATGGCTTGGCGCTGCTGGAGCTGGAAGAAACACCAGAGCAAGACAAATCGAAGAGAGGGGTGCTGCTCAAAGGAGATCCTGGAGCAATACCGAAGCTTGGGTTGGGCGAGGCGTTGTTGTCGGTGTCCTCAAGAGTATACCACCAAGTGTTGACGACGTCGAATCTTGGGCATCCAACCTCTTGCCAGTATGTCTTGGCGTTCTCGGTGTTAGGGACGGCAAGGTTCTCAGTCTTTCCTGTTACTGGCCATCCGGTCTCGGTTATCCAGACTGGCTTGGATCCAACGGCGTTCGCAGTGTTGTCAACAGCCTCGTTGAAAAGAGCAGCGCCGTTCTCAATGCCGTTGGACTGAGTGTTCTGGAAGTATGGGTAGGCATCAACACCAATCCAGTCGCAGTTGTCAATGACAGCTTGGTTGGAACCATTGACCCAGGCGGTCCAGGTATCGACGTGACCAACAGGAGCAGCGCTCAAAGCAGTACCAGCAATGGCAGATCGAACTTGCTTGATGTAGTCGACGAGGGTGGCAGGGTCAGCTCCGATGGTGGAGCCTGCTGCAATACCAGTGGGCGAGTTTCTGTATAGATCCTCACTTCCAATCGAGATACCAGCAACACGCGATGTGAAAGCATCTCCGTATTGGGCAATAGCAGCCTTGAGAGCGGTCAATTCGTTGGGGAAGGCAGTTCCTGAGGCCCAGAGGGTGACGAGGAGGGAGATGTCTTCAGCGATGGCAGCTGGGATGGCAGAGGTAGGATCACTGGTAGTACCGGCTTGCTAGCTAGATGTCAGATTTGAAGCAAAATCGCAGAGCAAAGGAGAAGCGTACAATGGTGGTGTAAAGACGAGCACTGGTGAAGCCAGAAGCTCCAACCAAGTTCTTGGAGGTCTGGAAAAGAGACTGGAAGTCGGATTGAACTCTCGGGGCGTATCCATCTGATTTGGTAGCACCGTAGTTGAAGCCCTTGTATGCTGCGGCAGAAGCAGTTGATAGTGTAGCCGCGAGGGCAAGAAAACTGGTAGAGGAACGCATCTTGTTGTTGATGTGCAAAGCGACTGTAGTGACTTTCGTCGTATTAAAGAATTACTGAAGTGTGAGCAATAAAGAAAAGTTGAAGTCGAAGAGTTGATTGATTTCGTGACAACCGGAGTGAAGTGATGGAAGTGAAGAAGAGAAGAAGAGAAGAGGGAAGGAAATCAAGCCACGGGAAGAAGGAGACATGGCTATTTATGGCGCGTTAGTTTTCGACCACGGCATGGCATGGCCTTGCTCTTGCCCATGCTCACCCACTTGCATACCCACCATCCACCTCTTCCGTCTGTTCCTGCCTGCCCCGATAACGCCTTTATCTGAATGTGGCGTAGCGCCAAGAGCATTTCTCCACCTCGCCCCTGTCCCGTCCCAATGAGATCTGGGGATGACGACGTTGGGGCTTGCGTTCCTGCATAAAACATTTTTAGCCAAAAGCAGAGATTTTGTTTGGAATTCTCTCCTGCTTGGCCGGTCTTCTTCCTCTCTCTGGCTGCAATAATTTAACAGCAAAGCAGGAGAAAACAAAAAAAAAAAAGTACCAATGATCATTTCCTCTTTTCGGTCCCGAAATAGAAATCATGTTGTCCCGATCAGATCACTAATCCCGGTGCATCCCCATCTCGTGTTCTGGGTCAAGCATTCCACGTTGCGTGGCAAAAAAGCTTGGATACGAGGACAGGGATAAATGAGGGTCGTGCTCCATTCAAAAGCAGTGCATTAGTCTCCTTTTGGGATGGCACAATGAGATTTGACTGGCTGCGTCGTCCTAGTCTGGGCCGTGTCCTCTTGATGACATAAACTTGTTGAGTTGCTTGAGTTTCTCGAAGCATCTTCTGATCGAGACTTGTTGTTGTCGTCGTTGTCAATTGGATTCCGATTTCGTGGGATCACGCCACCATTGATCTACCTTCATATTCTACTTTCCTTAAAGACCTTGCGAAATGTTCAGGATGGCGCTTCTGGTGTTATTGCTTGGTTTTATTTCGATTCAGTCTTTTGGTTCATTATTTCATGCTTTCCGCATATGAAGTTCTAGTGTTCAATAGTCCTGCCGAAACTGTTTGGATCTGACATAGATCTTCTGACGCGCGGGATGCACTGAACCTTGATTCTTGTGCTTTCAAGACCACCATCCGATCCAAACCGGATACATTTCTCCAAGTGAACAGAATCCATCGCTGGGCTTGCCAAGGACAAAAGTTGATACTATCGTAGTTTGTGAACATGAGAGTGGGGTCTCGCAAATCATGCATTTGTTGACTCTGGACAAATACAGGACATGACCAATATTCCCCATTCTGCACAAATACCCTGTTAGACAAAGACTACCAGCTCAATCATCTTGGTTACAATTTGCTATGTCGAGTAGTTCCAAGATGGGGCAGATTGGGTAACCTCTGATATGGTTCAGGAATTTTCATCAACTATGTATTCACTACGCTTCCCTACTAGTCATGCCTTTGAGCCATCTTCTTGATTCCGAGTTCTCTACGAGGAACTGCCATCGATCCTCTTGGACCATCTATCATTAACCCAGTGCATCATTCACTTCTTCGCACTACTCTTGCCATGACATCGATGTTCTTTATGCCATACCGCCAATTCCAGCCTCCTGTTTTCTCTTCTCTTTCAGTCCAGACAAGCGACCGTGCTTCGATTCTATCCTCCTATTTCTTTTCTCTCTCAGTCCAGATAATCAGCCACGCTGCAATTATCACCCAACCGTACACTTCCCATCCCCAAGATGAGCCAACTCTTCTCATCCCACTATCCTCCTCTACCTCGCAATACCCTCCGCCATCCCCTCACTCGTAGTCGTCACTCCCGTACTCAAACTCACACTCACCGACGAATTTCCACCCGCCCCGACCCCCCGGGGGGTGTTGGACGAGGTGGACTTTCCTCTAGCATCTTTGGCGAGCTGTCTGTCGTCGTGGAATGGACGAGTGTAGGCCTGGCACTTGGAGCTGGGTACGCGAGCTTTGCTATCTCGGGCCCTGCACCTGGATCGATTTGTCTGCCATCTCCATGCGAGATGAAGATCGGATGCCAAAAAATAGGCTTCGCCTAGTCCAAATACGCAAGCAGTTATCATAATTATTGTCCTCATAATAAAAGTATATCACAGTGCCACTTTAAGACCCGGCTTCGACAGATTCAAACATTCTCAAACAAACTCGAGGCGACGGAAATATCCCATCTAAACATCTGTTGCCTCATCTGGCACAAATCCTACATCAACAGAAGGCTGATCCTCACGGGTGATGAATGGAGTCGTGCTTGCATCCCCTCCACGATGAAGGAAGTCCAAACGCCGCCTATAGTACTCCCCAGCCGTCATATCATTTAAAGGACAGCTCAAATTTAGCGTCCCTTCCCTGACAGGCTTCAGAATGGTATCGACGTTAGCGCTCATGAAGCACGGCATCGAAAAGCGTTCCGCGCTACCATTTCTAAACGACAATCTGTGAACGGTTGACTTAAACATCCCGCCAGACCAAATCTCCAGAAAATCCCCAATGTTGATCAAAGGCGTGTCCGCAATCACCGGTGCGGTAATCCATTTTCCAGACGGAGAAAGGATCTCTAAGCCTCCTACGTCGTCTTGGAACAACACCGTCAAGCTGCCGAAGTCGGAGTGTGCGCGCAGTCTTGTCTGGCCATTCTCGGGACTGTAGTTCGCAGGATAGTACATGTAGCGTAAGGTCAGCCCCTTTCAATCAATTAGAATCCAGTCCAAGTTGATGTTTCCTTCCGGCTAAGAATCATACCGCGTCTGTGACCTGATTGTGCGATTTGGAAAAGTACTCTGCTTCAAGACCTAGAATAGTGGCAAAGCTTCGCAAGAGCTCGTTGCCTAGGCTATGCACCTTCATTTTGAAGTCTTGGATAAAGTCGTAATGAGGTGCAAATACTGGTGGCAGATTCATCGGAGCTTGATATTTGCCGCCAAAGTTGAAGCTGATATGATCGTCTTTCCCATCAGCACCTTCGCACCATCTCCCGGAATACCCAACATTGTCTTCGTTGATAGTGTGCTCTGGACCTGGAGGAGACCCGTGGAAAAACTCTTTTGCTAGCGTGAAGTTCTTTGCTACATCTTCCTTGGATAGAGGATGGTTTTTTAGAAAGAAGAAACCTAGTTCATTTTAGTCAATTCTCGATAGTCAATGGTATGCAACATACCCCATCCTTTGGCTGCGGTTCCTAGATCTTCATCAAACCTTTGGGGATTCGAGCTCTTCAATGAAAAATCAAGAACGGGGATATTCTCCATCGTGTAAAAGTAGTGCCGTCTCGGATTTGGTGCGGATACTATGTAAGGATGAGGGTCAGATTGGCTCTTTAAGTCGTTTGGTATAGTCTAAGTTACTGCCTGATTCAATCTTTAGCTCAAGCGAGAAGCACAGATAAAGCTGACAAAGGAAATACTAGGCAAAGTGGCCCAATTAGGCCATCGGCGAATCCCTATCTGTCAGCGTATTCTATATATCTGATTGCGCTCGTAGCCATAGTAGCCTCCTGCGCCCGAAGCCCATGATCCACGCTAGGCGCAAATATACTCCATAATAGGCTAGACTGGTCTGAGGGTTAGATATCAGCTGCCGATCAGTATGTGAAGTTCCCGTAAGCGATGTTTCCATGTCATGCTTATGCTTTAATCAGAGTGGACTCTTTTTAACCGAAACCTCGGGGAAACCGAAGAGTCGATATACACATGTGAGTCGAGCAGACGAAAATTTGGTGAATTTCATGTTCTTTGATTGTTGATTATCTCTACATAATCAAGTGTATCGTTATCATGCAGAGTTACATCTGGCGTCACGTCTGTTTTGAGTGGATTGAAAAGCCTTACAAGTAATAGGCTTGGGGAGTTTGCAACACAATATATATTCTAGGCGTCCATCTAATATAGGGGATGAGGTGATGGGAATCTTTGACGCATCCCTTTCATTGACTACCGTCCAAAGTACTTTACCTCTATCAGTCTAAGAGGAGTGTACGCGACGACTACCGTGACTAGAACCAGGTAGTCCCCCACATCTCCACCGTAAGCACCTATAGGCTTGGCAGCAGGGCCAGTATACTGTGAGCCTAGTGGTTAGACTATCTCTAGCAGTGGAGAAGAATAAGGATGCTTAACGTACCCAGACCTGAGCCATTCCTAGGAAGGAAATGCCAATTCCCATACACAATGTAAAGGTGCCTGCAATACCCCAAGGCATTTTTGACTGATCTTGCCAATCGTCGACATTGTAACCTCCTGTTCTTGGGCGGATGAAAAAGTGCTCTATGGCAAGAATCGGACCGAAACATAGCGTCCAATATCCGAGAAGCGATAAGAAATTATTTAAAATGGTCTCTAGGACATCCTTGCCGCCCCAGGCAAGCCCAAGAGTTGCGCCAGCGAGTAAAATATTCCAGATGAAGCGAGGCACAGCCATCCAATACCTTCCTTGAAGCTGCAAGGACAGCGAACTAGAATAGAAGATGCCGATGAGGTTTGCAACTAATGATAGTTAGTGCCATTCTAGTAATCATCTAACCTTAGAATATATAACTCACTGAAGGATAGGCAGTAGAATACTGCCACCGTTTTGGCCCACCCGGATGGTCGCAGCGTGGCCACGAGCAGAGCCCCAACTCCACCCTCTGTATAGTAACCATACATCGCCTCGTTGGTGGTAATTACACCTCCAAGGAAATTACCTAATACTCCAATGAATGTACTGGGTAAGACAAGCCCGATCCAAGTCAGACCAAACACGAGCCAGGCATTAATATCTGCTGGGTAATGCACATAATAGTCTCCCGCCATAGAACACCACGCAGCTACTGTACCAAAGATAATAGCGAAGTAGCTCAGGCATGCACCGGTTTTGTCTAACCCTTCGACGGCCGAAAATCCTAGATCAGTTGGGAAGTAAACAGCAGCTTGGGCCCATTGAACGCACAGCAAAATGAGTACCGCCACCCACGCGACCGACTCAAAGTGATGTACCACTTTGAAACCAAAGAATGAGATAAAGAAAGCAACAGCGATGACGACGATAATGCCGACTGCTAATGGAATTGTATCTCCAGACGCCGCGCGCAGAAGCTGGCCTCCAATGATAGCATTTACGACACCGAACCCGATGTTGACGATTATGTTGAGGATCCCACAAATCTTTGCACCCCAAATTCCAAACGCAAAACGACAAACAGTAATTTGTCGTAGTCCAGTGGGTGCTGAAAGCGTGGCAGTGAAGGCAGGAATCACTGCTCCCAGCATGGTCGAAAACACAGTGAGAACGACAGAGTCGTTGACAGATAGTCCATACACAGGACCAAGAAGTCCAATGCTAATGAGTGTTGGACTCATGAGCATTGAAAACCAGAAAAGAATCATCTATTGAGGTCAGACAGATACCATTCGAGTCTTTCAATCATTTGACATACGTTAATGATGCGTGGTGGCTGGCGCTGGTCGTCTGGAATTCTATTCACGCCAGTTGCTTCGACGCCGAACTTGCGATCCATCCATACCTCCGCACGACGAACGTTGCGCAGTACAACGCTCGAATCGCGGAAGTCGATGCTTTCGATGTCGCCGGCAATATTTATTGCATAGTCTTTGGGCGTGGGTCCCCTCTCTAGGGCAACTAAATCATTGGTGACGCTACAGGACGACATAGCTTTCGCACCAATATTTTCAATCGGCATAAAGAAGCTGAGAAAGTAGTATGAGAGCGGCCTCTTGGTATGTTACGGGAGTGATAAATGTGTGCGAAATGAAATTCCCAAGACTGTAAAGGGATTTTGACGGCAAGTATATCAGTCTTTGTTTTGAGGCGAGCCTTACGGGTCAGGGAGATGTCGTTATCAACCCCTGCGGAAGTCGGCTTCGCCCGCAAAATGACAAGATACTTCATGGCCAAGAAGATATTATCAAAGCGTAGAGATAAGGATACGAGTATTTGTTTCTGACCGCTAGAACCTAAGTGGCCTTGGTTCTGCTCTGCTGGCCTAGGATTGAGCCATGCGGTGTGTTTCTAATGCAAGCTGAACCGTGGTGGTGGAATTTGGATGTGGATACTACAAGGCTTATTTTGTTGCCGAACCAAACACGCACAGCGCTAGAACCAAATAGGTGGCTATGCGCGCTTAGTGGCTCTCGTCAGAATCCCCGCAACGAGAATAAGCTGGCATTGTTATCAGTATCACAAGCTTCAGGAACTTTTATATGGCATGCCGAAACATTTATCCGAAATGAACGCGCCATGCGTTCATATGCTAATGTTCGGTCTTGACCCGATAGGGCTGCTGCGTGCACCTAGTGTCACACTTTACATTTGTCAAAAACTGAACCAATTAGTCCTATCGTCACAATGTTCAATCTTCATATCTATGGCTTCAATTTGTGACTAGTATCCAATCAATGTACGCGGCTAGTTGTGCCCGGCAACCCTGCCGTCCTTGGTCCCGATCCCTCGTCGATAATGTCAGGCACGATTCATGGTTTCCCGAGATCTCGCGCAGTGCGACGTGTTTCCCTATAAAATTTGAGGCTTTATCATCGAACTACTGCCATCAGCACAAACCCCTTTTAAGTTCAGGCCACGCACTTTGGTAACACCTCTGTCAAACATATTCCACACCTGTCAACAAAATGGGGAGTACAATCAAAACGAAATTTGGGGATCTACAGGTCTCCGACGATATTATGTCAGGAGCCTTCAATTCAATTCCCATTGTCGACCTCAAAAACATAAACAGTCCGGACATATCACAGCGTAGGGATTTAGCATTGCAATTGAAAGATGCTTGCATTCGGGTAGGATTCTTTTACATCAAGGTAGCCATCTCGCAACCTCAAATAGATTGACGTGCTGACGTAGCAGAATCACGGAATTGACGCATCGTTGGTTGCAAGGATGCATACGAAAGCACACGAGTACTTCAGCCTGCCAATTGATGAGAAGATGAAGTGTTCGAGAGCCGACTCAAAAGTACCCATGTTCCCCGTCTCTAGGGACCACCCTTCAAGAGGCTAATAACAGAGCCAGGTATTCCGTGGATATACACCACTGCTCAGCGAATTCGACCAGATGGATCATTCAGTGGGAAGCCTATGTGAAGGGTTTGATATCGGATACGAATTTGACGCGGATCCACAAGCAACACGGGACAACGAGCTCCATAAGATATCGAACATGTACGGGGAGAACGTATGGCCAGATGAACGGGTCCTGCCCGGCTTTCGGGCCACATATTTGGAATATTACGCCAATCTCTTGAAATTGAGCCGAAATCTACTTAAGATGTTTGCCTTGGCTTTAGATCTTCCCGAGAATTACTTCGACGCGTTCGTTACACGACCTGGCAGTATGTCGCGTCTGATTCACTACCCACCCCAGCCCATTCCAGGCGGCAATCATCCTGGCATTGCGCCTCACACGGTGCGTAATATGCTTTCAAGCATGTGATACCTGCTGCTGCGAACATGAGCCCTGATGGATCGTGGACATAGGACTTCGAGTGTTTCACGATCCTCTCTCAAGATAGCGTGCGCGCGCTGCAAGTCCTCAACAGTCAGAATAAGTGGATAATGGCAGAGCCTATCAAAGATCACCTCGTCGTGAATGTTGGCGACTTCCTCCAGTTCTGGTTAGTAAAGAGTGATCTATACGGGAGTTTCCCTGGTGCTGATTACCACTTGACTATCTAGGACCAATGGACTTTTTCGATCAACCTTTCACGCCGCGACAAACCTCACGGGGCTTGACCGCTACTCAATTCCTTTCTTCTTCGGTGTAAATTATGATGCTGTGATATCGGTGTTAGACTCGTGCATAACGAAAGACATGCCGCTGAAGAGCAAAACAAAGTCAGTAGTGGCCGGCGATGTGAGTATTCGTTCTTTCAATAGGTTTACCAGTGTCTCGAAATACCAGAAGTTAATGAGCCGTATTTTTATTACAGTATGTGAGACAGCAACTCGATGCAGTCTACAACAAGCCGTTTGATGCGCCTTTGTAGATATCATCTAGCATGGAAGTTTTAGAAAAAGCAGTATTCTTATTTAAATATGAATTGATGATCTACTTCAATCTTTCTTCTACTCATCTAGTGACAGTGATTCTGTTGGGAGGAAAGAAGTGCGGGATTTCTCGCACAAGAATAGACAAAATCTTGACTTTTGTCGAGTTGGGACCTCGACCAAGGGAATCACATCTCACACTAGCATTAATTCAAGATCAGACCCCCATTCCCAGTCCGTAGATCCCAAAGACCACTGTCGCTCTAAGACCTTCAATGCGCCAGCATTTACGCTGCAGCCCGACGACTGCTGCATCTCGATCAGCCTCAGCCTGAACCAATTCCTCTCCCCATCACAGGTTACCACGATAGCGGCTTGGAAGAGAGGCCAGATGGATTGGTAACCCCATCCACTAGAGGTAGGTATCGCACCAATGTGGCAGATCACATTTTTGGTCATGAGACGTAGCTCCGTCAGGTCTGTCATGAGGTTGAAGAGCCGAAGAAGATACAAGATAATACCGTATCTGAAGGCCTCTGTTAGGTGCCATTGGATGTCGCTTTGAGCACCAGAAGATTGCCACGAGAGGACTCTCCTCTTTTGAAGAAGAATCTGATCGAGTGATACGTTCGAATTCTTTGGCCCAAACTGGGACTTATAAAGCGACGTGATGTCCAGAATTGCCTCGAGTAGACTGATAGGGCACGCCAATAAATCACTGCTCCAGTTACAGTTGTGACCTTCTATGGATTTAGTGAATGACTGTACATCAGCTACCGAGAACGTCGAACTCCGTGAAGATGATGTTGAGCCCATTACGTCGAGTCTAATGGCCAATCAGTATTAAGAATGGATAGTTCGTACTGTCTAAACTGACACGATAATTTGCTGCTCGACAAAACAGCCAGGGGTGCGTTCTTTCCCCCGAAATTGCATGACTTGCCGTGCTCCAGCTAGATGTGGCTGAAATGTACCAAGACCTCCAGCACCAACCTGTGTACAATGTTACATTAGGAGTATTGAGGTTTAGGCCTTATGATTCCATTACCTCGTAGTGCATGACCATTAAAATGCAAACCAGCGTCCCAGCCTCCAAAGCAGAGTTTCGGGAATTCAAACTCTGCTGGAGGAGTCTCATTGATACTCCTCTACATTTCAGGCCCATGTGCAAACGTTCTCTAGCTCCTGATCGGATGTACTGCTGACAGAAGGTAATTGACAGAACAGCGTATAGCAGGCACGGGGTTCGAAAGGCGAGCGGGACAATGTAATCAATGTACGGATTACTGGACCTGGAGCCCTTTTCCAGATTAAGGCAAAATGTGGGCGCAATATCTCGAATATCTATATTACCATTAGCTTTGTTTTGTCTGTGGTGAAGTTGAAGGATCACAATAAGTGAACAGAGTCGTAATTTCAGATTTCGTGACAGACAACGAGGCAGTTTCGAATAAGAAGGGTGAAAAAGGAGTTGTATTGATATTTGGGGAGTACTGGGAGAGCCCAATAGCTGAGTAAGATTCTGTGGTTGCCATCGATGTGGCAGGGTTCGAGACAATCTGTTTGCGACTTTTCATGTGCTAGCAACAGTTCTCAGCACAGGTGACCGAACAATGGAGAGACAGGGTAACAAGGACTAACATTTTCCTTTATAGAGTGGCGACTATCGAGGGTCGTCGATCCAACGAATGGCATCGCTTTATGCGCAAATCTCCCTCGGGCTGCTACTCCCACAAGCCGAAGTATATATCCTTCGCATCGCAAGCCTCTCCCAACACAGGTGTCACACTCAGGCAACCTCCTATCGCACTTCCGCCGTCGTCGACGGCAGCTCCTACATGCAGTACTATTCCACTGCGTAGACTGCGGCAGCATATCTCTGCTTTAATCTGTCTTTCAGACGGGCCTCGGATACTTGGCCACCTGGTAATGCTGCGAATAGATTCAGGGGGGCAAACCAGCGGAACGAGATTGAAAAAGTTCTCATAAAGTAGTCCAATTTCTACTACCTCTCGATGCAAATATTGCGGCTTCAAATTAGATTAGAAATTCAGTGCATGGATATTGAAATGGATGAAGATGGGAGAATAGAGTGGGATAAGGAGCCTATGAAATGCACTGCGAAAGGCGGTAGACAGTGGGTCTCGTCCACGGCTGTGGCCCAACTGGACGAGTAACATCCGTTTGATAATAACTTACCATCCATCAACTGACACCCACTCTCATTCGTCCCTAAGGGAAGCGATACGGAGTAACTCAAACCCAGCCCTGCAGTACCCGACCAAAAACTAGTATTCAACACGAGCCGAAGGCCATGTCTATGCGCAAAAGGTTGCATATAATGTTTGACCTATCTCAGCTCTACCCGCTAAAGGATGTCGCATCGACTTTGCACTGTCCATGAGTATCTGAAGGGCATGATGCGATCTGACGCAAAGCAGGACCAAATCAGAAGCTTCTCAGACCATGGCCCACTCAAACGTACCCGATTGCCTGCCGCCAATTCCTCCGGGCCCCCGCGAGATAGAGAATGGCAGCAGGGAACCAATAGAAGAAATCTAGGAAGTAAGAAAATCTCAGAACACGACGACAGCAATGAACACCAAGCGAGCGAAAATTACTAATATGTATTAAGTCCCTCCCTCCTCCTTCCAACCTATGATCCATCCATGCAGCCGATCCATGCATTCACCCACCCTAAGTACTAAGTATAAATACATACAAGTGAAGTTTAAACTTCGATGTCGAAGAAGGCAGGCCAAGCACCCCATCCCATCCCATGGCTCAGCCTCCTCGAATCATCACACCAATTCGGCCGCAAGATTCGCATGCAAGCGGGACTCGAAGAACAAATGAAAGAAATGCAAGTATGTGAGGTAGTGCACAGGATAAAATCTCTTCTCTCCTGCCTTACTGATTGCCGGCGACAGCAACTGGTATGATACACCCTAACCATTTCCTACCCTACGTGTTTCCAACCAGGCATGAAAGCCACCTAAAACAGCTGGCAGGCTCAAGCCTGTCCTCTACCCCTAAAAGGATATGTCCAGAAGAGAAAGGAAAACGGATAAATGCCGTCTTAAAAGACGCCCTTTGACAGGTCAGTCAGCTTTTGTTCTGTAAAAGTGGTTGGAGTGAGGGACTTACAGGAATAAACAAATAAGGAACCAACTTCTCGTACTCGGTCCACGACTCTCCATACTTCAGTCTGCAGCGCTGGATATCCCTGTACGCGCGATGGACGATCATGCAGGAGAAGAAGACAGGGTAAAACCATGGGAATGGACTGTTGAAGCCGGTGATCAAGCCCCAGGTGATGGCGAAGTAGGCATCACAGGTGTAGTGGATCTTGCGGGCGTATCCGTACCACCCATCGACGAGAATTGAGTCTCCAGATTTAGTCTTGATGGTTCGGGGATTCTTGACGGTTTGCCATGGGAGTTGGGGGAAGGCCTTTCTCTCGGTGAGGGTTCCGCGCTCTTGGGAACGGAAGCGATTCTTCTGCGAGTTGGTCGTATCCCAGACCCAGTACATGAAGAGGTAGGAAGTGAAAAGAGCAATCAAAAGTGGAGTCCGGAAGGGGTAACTGTTGAGATCATCCAAGTGGTTGGCCACATACAGAGTGCAGTGGCAGTAAGTCAAAGGCACACCAGCCAAATTCCAAAAAATCAACATGAATCCCCATTTCTCGTAGTACATGTCCCTAAAAACATCAGTCGTGGCTAATCAGAAGCTGGGGACAACAAACCAGGTGGTAGTGATGCATTCCTCGCCCTTGGAGCATGCATTGGCGTACAAGAAGTGAGCCATAACCAAAAACCAAACCTCGGCTGTAACATAGCCAAATTGCTCGTACTGGCGAGCAGCGGTTGCACAAGAGAGTCCAAAGAGGATGTACCATGGAAGACGAACTTCAAAGAACATCTTGAAATCCAAAATCCCAAACAAGCGAGGGTTTAATTCGGCTCCCATGAAGAAATCATAAAGAGGGTATCCAGTCATTCGGTGTTGTGCTCCGCGAGCCAATGCAGAGAAGTATGCAATGAAAGACACTAGGAAGCCAGAGCAAATTGCAACGGACATGATAGGTCCGAACTCATCAATGATGGTGTAGAGCTTGAACAGGCCAGTCCAGTGAAGAGTAGCCATGATCGCAATTGTTGTGTAGAAAGACCAGACGGCCGAGCAGTAGTATGGAAGCTGCTTGCCTCCCATATGAGGCAACGGCTTTCCATAGGTCCAGACACCAGGGAGCAGACAATAACATGCCCCCTCGAAGACGAAGAAAGTCCAGTAGATTGCCCAGGCATACGCAGAAGGGAAGGCATACTCGTAGACCAGGTTTCCCATGTGCCTGAAGAACTCGCCCATGGACTCTCCCTCAGCTGGATGCGGGAGCTTGCCATCGTAGAACGTGGCCCCGATCCACATGTAGTACATGAGGAGCGGGAAGCCAATCATCATGGCTGTGACACCAAAGGAGCCGCCAAAGTCGAAATGTCCAGAATAGTCGATTTTCGGATCCTTCCCAACCTCCCACCCATCAACAATTTTGTTTTCGCCGTCATGCTTCTTCGCCGCTCCATTCACGGCGCCGTTCGCGTGTCCATTGGCCTCTCCGTTGATGGTTCCGTATCCATTTGCACTTCCATTCGCATGTCCATTTGCATCGCCATTGGCGCGGCCATTCGCGGCATGCCCATTGGTCGTGGCCTCCTTCACCATACTGACTTTTCGACTTGGAGTTCTCGATCTTGTTGAAGCGACTTTGGCAGAAGGGTTGTCTGTCGCAGAGGAGGAATCGTCGCCTTCGTCTTCGGGGACCTGTGACTTGCGGCGATTGTATGGTCTGCGAGCGCGTGGCGTCTCAACGAACCCGAGATGCTCCGTCTTTCTATTGTAGACAAAGTCAGTAAGTAAAGGAGAAGGAGGAGATAGCAAAGCTGAGTGCAGGGGCAGGAAGTGGTGTTACTTTGGAGTCTGGCGCAACGAATATCGTTCCGACATTTTTCAGTCTTGCGCAACAGCGACTTGTATTTATAGGAGAAAAAAGAGAGCCAGGAATCACTGAGCAAGGGTGAAATCAGGTAAAGACAGGTAATGAATTGAATGGGTCTGTTGAGCCATCAATCAATTGTTAATCACAGACCACACAATCGTCTCTGGTGGAGGTGTTTGGAGTGAGAATCCTGGTGATGATGCCCCATTGAGACTATTTTGGCGCTGGGTCGCGAGGGAAATTACCCGGCAGGCGCGTTTTTGCTGCCAGACAGGGGCAAATATCAATATCCGGGCCCTCAGCAAATCAGCGCGCGGCGTCCGCGGGCACCGAAAGGGGCAGAAATAAAGATTGGGGAGATGTTGTTTGTTTTGTTTGTAAACATTCCCGGATATCTTGGACTTCCACCTTTGTTCATAACTTTCCAAGAAATGTGTCGCACAAACCCCCACTTGCGATGCGATTACGAAGATAAGGTTGGTTCTTTTCATTTCCTGTCGAAAATTCGCATCAAGACTGACTACATCACGCTTGAGAAACGATCATCTGCCAGATCTAGATTAATATTGCTTTTATTGTACCATCATGCTGTGTTTCTATGGCAAGTAGCAACACAAATATAATACATGGAAGAAGCTCGCCCACCACCTAGATGTCATGCCCGCTTTTAGACACCCATCATTCATGCCAATTGCGCCAATTCGCTCATGCCAAGTAGAGGGATCGGAAAGACCCAGAACTAGAAGCACAAGCAGAAATTTCCAGCATTCACCAATGTCATTGAAACGACAGGCGGACCTTTCCACTGCGAATCTCTGTGCAGAGACTCAGCAGCTACTTCACTAAATCTCACTCCAAATCCCTTCCATCCTCAGATCTTCTGGTAGAACAACATGTACGCGACCTTGTTGTCCTTGACCGAGAACTTCTCACCCTTGGCCTTAGGAGTGGAACTGCCGTTGGCAACAGCTGACCACTTCTTCCCTGTCCCACTTGCCTGCTTCCACCCATCGGTATCCGCATCTTCGTCCGCACCATCAATGGCAGCGAAGCCATTGCCCGAAACGTCCTTCTTGTGTGCTTCCAAGGCGGCTGCAAGAACCTTAGGGTCTTCCTCACTTCCACCCTCAGCAACCTCCTCACTTCTGACCCGACGGATGACAGTATCATCGAGTCTGATCCATTCCCGCCCGTCTTGTCTCCTCACATCAACAGTGTAGTGACCGCCACTAGCATTTTTGCCGTGATGGTAGACGGCAGCGATCAAGCGGTACTTGGGTAGGCCAGTGTGTGCGTAGGCAGCACGCTGCTGTCGGGGAAAGACCTCCTTGGGGATCTCTAGCTCCAACGGATATCCGACCTTCTTCCAGATCTTTTGGGTTCCGCCAGCATTGTCATACTGGAATCGCTTCAAGTGAAGGATCAAGACTGGTGGGAGAGTCTCAATGAAAACTTGCTTCGTGGCAGTGACGTTAGGACCCTTTGGAGACTTAAAGTCACCATGTAAAGCCTCCGATCGAGTGAGGCCTTTGAGAGCATCGACAATATTGTTGACGTTCGGAGCGCCGATATCCAATTGAAGTGGCTGGTAGGGCTCGAGAGTAACAGAGTCTTTCAACCCAGGAACTCTCAATTCCGATCTCAAATTTCCACCGAAAATCTTCGTAAGAGGGGACCCAGTGGCGATGGTTCCAGATGATCTTGTCACAGCTGCCTTCTGCTTGGGCCCGACCTCCAGCCAACCATTCTCTTTTCCAGAGACGGAACCCTGGACACTGCCAACCTCGCTGATTGGCGAAGATGGACCGTTCGTTGGGGTAGCAATGGCCGATGCATTGTTCGAAGAGCCATTACGCATGACATACACGCACTCGTCATGGAGACCTTCGAGGAGGAATCCCAAAAATTCCTCAGCATCTTGTTGATGACCACGCTGTTTCAAGTCAGTGCAGTCCAGCAATTTGGTTGGTGGTACTTACTCTCATGCTGGAGAACCTTGGGAGGCGGTTGATCACATTGTAGACAAAGTCCGGCGTGAATGGATCACCATATTGCTCAAGATCACCATCCTTGAGTCTTCTTCTCAATTGGTCGACTGACACAGCCGAGTCGATGACAGGATATTCCTGCTTGAACAAAATCCTAGAAATGTCAGCCTGCCCTCAAATTGCAGTTCACTCTACTTACATGGCATCTATCAATGGAGTATCGCTCTTGAAGCTATGCGCCGCCCGCTTACTGACTTGGTCCAAGAAGCTAAAGAAAGGAGTACAAAAAATGAGAACCTGTAAAACCTGGACCGTTGTTAGTTGTGCACTTCGACGAACAAGCTTGTACATACCGAATTCATATAGCACATGTTGCCAGTGTTGACCAAGCCACGAGGCTTCAGGAAAGCGACCTTCGAATCGTTCGTGACGGCATTGAAGGATCTCAATGCTTCAGCGAGAGACTCGGCGTTGGATTTGGCCACCGCTGGGGTTGTGCTTCCCAATCCAGATTCGCTTGAAGGTGCAGTGGAATTAGCTGCGGATGGGTTGAAGAGACCAGTCCACAGCTTTGGCGTAGACCAAGCTTTTGGTGCTGGTGCTGGCGCTTCCTGCTTCATCTCTTCCTTGTCTCCATCGGCTGTTGGCTTTGTCACTTCAGCGAATGTCTCCTCTGCCGCAGCTGCAATTGTGTCTGGCTCGGAATCTCCCTTCTTGTCTGGGGTCGCCTTGGCATCGCGGATAACCTTGGGCAGAGCAGGCACAACAGGACCATTCGGCCTCTGCTTAGGAACAGGTGTGGTCTCTCCGGCTACAGAAACCGAGGCTTGCTGTGAAGAGGGCGTTGTTGGATTTGTTGAATTTTCTTCGGATGCAGGGTGACTCGTAGATGGTGTTTCGGGTCGGGGAACAGCCTCTTCTTGTATCTCCTTCTGCGAATCTACGCGCTCATCCTCCACAACCTGTTCGACTTCATTCTCAGCGGACCCAATCGTCTTCTCGGGCTCCTGCTCGGCTTCCTCTTGTGCCGCTAGGGTTGGTGTGACCGACTCAGCAAGCTTTGGTGCAGCTTTACGCTTTCTTCGTGCTTTTCTTGCAGGCCATGAGAGGTCAGGTCTCGATAACCAAGGCAACTGGATTCTATTAGCATATTTCAATAATGATAAGAATCACTTACTGGAGCTCTGAAAGGTTCGCGGGGTGATTCTTCTTGTGCAGGGGAAGATGGAGCAATGCTTAAAGCTGTTTGTGGTGTTGGAGGCGTCATTGGAACAGGGATGGTGTGTGATGACTGGGTAGATGATGGAGCTTGCGGAGGAGGTGCTTGATATGGTGTAGATACTGCAGGAGATTGATGTGGTCGCGGATATGGCTGTTGCTGCTGAGGAACTGGCGCAGGCATATAATGCTGTTGCATAGCTGGTGGAGGAGATCGCACATAGGGTGGAGGAGCGTATGGATTGTACTGATGTGGAAGAGGAGCATTGTGGTATTGCTGAGGCATAGGAGCCTGGGGGTAGTAGTTGGCACCATAGGGTTGCATGTAGTTTTGATACATCTGCGGAGGATATTGCTGATGTTGCTGATGCTGGTGCTGATGCTGTTGGTACTGGTTATGAGGTCTCCTCCTGCCCACATCCGGTGGCATGCCTTGCCCTGCCGGCAGATGACGGCCGTTCATCATGCCGGCTTGGGAGGGAGATGCTTCTCCCAACTCGACCGCGTTCAGGTCGAATTATAATTGCGCGTGCGAAGGTAGAACCTCGTGGGAGCTGGCAGTGGGATAGGTTCGCGACTGGAGTCAGCGCGCCCTGGCCGACGAGGCGACGAGGATTGAAGTCTGAACCTCCTGCGCAGGGCAGAAAAGACAATGGAAGACCTACAATCGGGATTGAGGTCGTCTTCTCGCAGGAAAGGTTGGAGTTGGCGTCGAGGCTGTGGTGTCGCGTGGGTTGGGCGAAGTTATTCAGTCTGGGGGTCAAATCCAAAATTATGCTATGGGATAGGATGGAGTCTGATAGAATTGGCCCGAGCGCCAAGAAATTCTGCTAGGCGAGGCGGACTGTTCTCGTCCTGTTGCCCAAACCCAACCCCAACCCAAGTCGATACAAACATTTGCGAGTGGATAGGCTTATTATTGTTCTTGGAATAGAATGTATAGGTAAAGACCATGAGACGACAGAATTTATCGTCGTGTAGCCAGTTTGACTTCTTCCCCAGTGAGGCGCAGATATATTTAGCAAATGATGCCGATAGTACTTACTCAGTGTGGCTTGTTGCTGTTGTAAGAGGCAAGGGCAATCTTCACGACTTGCCGATGCAAACTGGACGAGGTAAAGATATACGCGCTGGAAGGAAGATCTTGTGTATATATGAAGTGATTCGATTGGCAAACACCATGATACCTTGGTGGTTAGTCTGATAGGCAGGAAGTTGTATCATTGCTCTGAAGAGTCTATTATCCTATAGCGATTTTTCTTAACCTCAAGACATACATACGATGTTATGGTGTCTATGAGTGGGGAGCTATCCAGTCTAAAGGTAGATTTTGCAGCTCTTTTACCATTGTCTCAGTCTTGAAGGCCTGTAAGGTTGATATCAGACTCTCTCGATGACTTTTGATAAGCTCTTGGTCGCAATCAAAATCTCCATGGTTTGAAATATGCATGGCAATCCTTTGTCATTGCCAGAAGTCTCAAACATCCAAACTACCCCTTGTCCTTCTCTTTCCCATCAATCAGCTCTCCTCTAACTATGTGTGATGACGAGAAAGTACCTTCCGTACCTTAGTTCCTTTGCCGAACACTAGCGTGGATTCTATTCGCCCCTCATCTTTCCATGCCCGAAACCTAGCTGTTGTGACTCCCGCCCCCCCACTACAACTCCATCAGCGCCTTTGGCGTCTGCTCTGTCCATTGATAATCAACAACCTCAGTTTTCATTCTTCTCTCTTGTTTTTTTTTCCTTGCTCCTCTTACCGACGAGCCGATCCATACTCCTCGCGTCTCACGAGTTCAAAAGATTAACGTTGAGTCGTTATCCTGTCTAGCTCGCCTTTGATCTTCCCACGAGGCAACTCTGTGTCCTCCCCTGCTCTGGATACCAAAGGACACGGACAACGAAATCTAGTCAGAAGCTCGCTTTATACAGCTTTATTGTCTGTGTAATCGCCGAAGCAGAGCTCGAGACAGTGTTGTGGAACGACAATGAATTCTGCTCTCCAAAACGCGTCTTCATCTGGCGGCAAATCGCTCAATATCTCATCCTCGCATTCTCCTCTTCAGCAGCAAAATCAAAGTCCTTCTCCAAGCTTCGATTCTGGTTCTCGACGCTCTGCAGGCCATTCTTTCCCAGTCAACGCGTCTCCTCGGAACTCGCAGGGCCACAAGAAGCAGCACAAGAACTCGAGGAAACCGAGGCTCGCGGATGAGGATGCCATGGCGGAATCCGTATGAATATCTCGGAATATCCTGGGGATTTGTGCTAATCAAAAGCAGGGAGTCATGAGAAATGTCAACAGCCGCAGGGGCCAGACCTCGATCACCCATCTAATGAACATTACCCTTCCACCTCGACCTCAAGATTATCGAAACACCATCGCCAGAGGATCCAGGAGGGGCAATATCTATGGGATTGGATCAGGTCATCATTCCAGTGACAAGGCGAGGTATTATTGCTAGATCTTCGATTCAGAATGAGTTCTGACGTTATCCAGGTACATCCATGCGAACTATAGGTTCATCGTCAAGCCCAATGGAGATTACAAGCAACAAGCAGTCAATGCCGATCAACATCTCGACTGGAACGATGTACTGCAGATTCTGGCATCCTCGGTATCACAAGAAGCATCGTGCCCAATCTGCCTCTCCCATCCGGTTGCCCCGCGAATGGCGAAATGCGGCCACATCTTCTGCCTTCCTTGTCTCATCCGATACATGCACTCTTCAGACGATGCCAACCCGGTGCCCGAGAAGAAAGCAAGATGGAAAAAATGTCCTATCTGCTGGGACTCGGTGTATATCTCAGAGACTAGACCGGTGAGGTGGTACACTGGACAAGAAAGTCCTGCTCCACGCGAGGGTGACGATGTGGTATTACGATTGGTGATGCGCCAGCCTGGAAGTACTCTTGCCCTACCACGAGATGGAGCCGAAGCCTTGCCCAAGTCTGAAGATATCCCTTGGTATTTTGCTGCGGAAGTTACGGACTACGCCAGAATTATGAAGGGCAGTGAGGACTACATGTTGGAGCAATACGACGAGGAAATTCAAGACCTCCAGCGACAAGAAAATGAAGATGAATTGATGTTTGGTGAAGAGCCGGAGTGGACAAGGAAAGCTATGAATGCAATCAGAGAAGCAAAGGAGAAGGTCGAGGGCATTGGACACCCACCTGCAATTGCTAAACAGCCTGCCGAGAAGAAGACCAAGAAACAGCCCATTCAGTTTACTTTGATGGACGAAAACGCGCCGGAGATGTACTTCGTCCAGAACGTCTCAACTTCCGGCTTGAGCCTTGCCAACGGTACTCCTGCAACGGATAATGTCCTTGCAAACGAGGAGTCTTTGGGCCTTCCGACCTTTCAGCCACAGGCGATCCCTGCCCATCACGAGACGAAGAATCATCGGATCGGTCAAGGCGAGGCTCACCACCCAGATGCCCCTTACTACTTCTACCAAGCCCTTCTCCATTACTACCTAGCGCCTCTTGACATTCGAATCTTGAAATCTGCATTTGGCAACTTCGCCGCATTTCCCTCCACTCTTCTCCCACGCGTTGAGCGCGTATCTACGGGCCATATCATGGATTATGATTTACGAAAACGGACTAAATACCTGTCACATCTTCCAGATGGATGTGAAGTGGGATTCCTCGAGTGCAATTGGACGGATGTGGTCAGCCCGGAGATCTTGAGTCAATTTAAGGATGAGATCGAGAAGAGAAGAAAGCGTAACCGGGACAAGGAGAGTCGCGAGGAGCGAGATAGAGTCCGTGCAGAGAAGGCTGAGGATGATGCTCGTTGGGCAAACGCGAGAAGGAAACGCCCAAGCATAACCGCAGAGACTTTCTCTTCTCATGATTTCGTCGACGTTGCATCATCATCGCTTGACGCAAGCAATGCTTCGCCCCCTTGGCCGACCCGTCAAGGATCCTCATTTGGACCTTTGGCATCACCATCAACAAGTCCCACCGCACCAAGGACAGTATGGGGTACTGCTTTGGTCGCTCCAGCATCTCCAGAGACCCATGCTCAGCATGTGGAGCATGATGGCGATGATGGCTGGTTGTCATCATGGGAGCATGAGCTGCGTGCAGAGAATGCTCAGAACGATCTGATTGCTCAAGTTCAGGCCGCTTCACTGAATGGACCAGAGACGCCAAGGGCGGGACCGCAAGGAAAAGGGAAGAAGAAGAAGAAGATCACGTTGATGAGTACAACTGCGAGACGAGCTGCTTGATTTGCCATTACTTGCATTTGCACATAGCGGGTGGGTTGTTTTGGCGTTTGGGCTGCAGATACCGAGTTGTAGATTCACAATACAGAAAGTACTATATTACACGAAGAAGGCGTCCATATTGGGTGACGTCCAAAGCAACTTCATATCACCCCAAGTTTTTCCTGATATCCCACAGTACACAGCAGTCTCAGTGGTTTGGGACTTAGCATGCCGTTTGATGCCTAATCAGTCGGTAAAGGCCTTGAGGGCAAGATGATGTAGGCTCCAGCTAGTGTTTGGGCGTGGCACATGTAGTGGAGCCTGTATCCCAATCATGTAGAAGATATTCAGGCCATGCAACTGATTCTGCTGGCTTCTCTTCAGGGTCGCGAGAGCGCGTGCATGCTTGCCTCAGCCCAGCTTGTCTGCTGGCGATTTCAATCGAGCAGCGCCTCAGAAACCTAGCCAATGAGCACTGAAAGCCCTAACCCAGCTGATTGCCCAATGCGGTAATGGAAATATTACTTGGCAGCACCAGTTGGCAACCCAGGCGAGTACTTAAATGGTAAGTCAAATCTTCAATCCGCCTTTGTGTTTTATTTTGCTTCACTCTTTCCTTTCTAGAAATTCATTTTGCAGGCAATTATCGCAGCAATTTGAAGTCCGAGTCAGTTTAGCATTTGCGTTGGCCATGGCGTGCCAACATGTCCGCCAAACAAGAGTTCGTGGTGTTGATATGGCGGGACAATACATCGAAGTAGCACATCCCCACTATTTTCAACCAGGGACGACCAAGCTTTGACTGACTTGAGCTGGGACAGCCTACATCATTTCACAATATCGAATCCTGTTCTCAGGCCAGTACAGAGAGTGCACCTCTACCCCCAGCCCTCACCTATTCCGTACACAGCTGCGATTCCTCGACCTGGTCGATTGAGACCGAGGAAGGTGCCAGAGCACTCGGCTGCACCAACACGTATCTCCCAGGTTCACAATTCGACCGCTTTCTCGCCGGCCCTGCAAATTTGCCATGGGTAGATCCTCTGTGGGAAGGGGGCTTTGACCGCCTCCACTGGCGTGTCACACTTGCTGCAGCAACCATTGTGGAATTTGATCGTATCATGGACGGAAAATCTGATGTCGAAGTGAAAATTCCTCTCTTTGATCCATTGCTTCAAGAGCTAAACGGCATGATGGATTTATTGGTCTTTCCCGCCCGTCGCCCAGTACCTGGGGAGCTCCCGACGTGGAATTTGGAAACTGGACTCGACACAACTCAACCCAGGAGATCCAAACGCAAGGTTGATACTCGAAAAGGAGTTGGCTCCCAGTCTTCCCAGCGTGATTCCCATGCATCACTTGCATCTCCTTTTAGAACTTCCTGGTTTGGCAGCCTTGCCGGCATACCAGAAGTCGCTAGACGGGAGCTCGCGAGGGCTAAAACAGATGAGAAAGCAAACGTGCTTCCTTCAGATGCTGTCCTTGGTGCTCGAGTACCGAAAGAAGCAGAAGTGTTTCTTGTCCTCGATCCGGCAAATGAAGTATCGCTCTGCATTAACAACACCGCTGAGGAGATTGAGCAACCTCCTCATCTCTACGTCACCAAGGCTGATCATCCTATCACGACGTGCGAGCCCAAGTCGCTCAAGGACGACCAGGCAACCAATCGTTGCTCCTATCAAAAGCCAAATCCCCCTTCGGTTGGCGGCTACGATCCCGAGTCGGCTACGACGCCGCACTACGCTGGAACTACACATCTGGTGCAGCCTATGGATGCCATCGGGGTCGACTCAGCTCTTCCATCTCTGACCTTCGATACTAGCACCTTTCAAGATACATTACTACCAGCAGAGGTCCCGATGCCTGCCAGGCAACCTGAAGATATATGGTTTGCACCCGACATGGGATTTGGTCTTGGGCAAGACCATGCAGCTGAAGCGAGTGAATCGCAAGCAAACCTGGCCATGGCTGGAAATTCGCAGCCTGTTCTATCCATGCGTAGCACATCGGAGACTGTTGGGAAGTCAGGCTCACTCGGGTGGAATGACTTCTACACTGGGCCCGTCTGAGAATTTATTGCTTCTGGTTTATAAGTTTCATTTGTTGGGCGGAAAAGTGGTTGAATCAAGACGATTTCACATACTTGTCATCCAAATCAGAGGCAGAGGGTAGTTCAAAAGCATGTGGGAGCTTCTCCTTCGACTTTAATTGGCTTGCATAAGTACATCATTGCAGCCTTCATGGAGACTCAATTTAGCCACAGGGCGTGTTCAGTACCAACTTCGAGAAGTCGAAGATAACTGACGTCTTGATCTTTTCTTCGCAGAAGATATAAATCGAGTGATTTCTATTTAAACATTGTACTCCCAATGAAATCAAACGACTCCGCCTGTACCTTCGGCTGACGAGACTTTGTCCAAGACAAACTTGATCGGCTAGGCATTTAGCTAAACACCAACACCTTCAGCCGCCACTACCCCAGGGCATTGGAATCGGTCGGACCTCTCTCGCTCCCTGTCTGATTTCAAGACACCACAGCGAGCTCACTTCTCTTCCTCAACCATGCACCAAAGATATAAATCACAACCACGCCGGCAATACAACAAGCCGTCAATCCACCCAAAAGACTGACACCCCCCACAATGCCCAAGTTGAGGAACATAGACATCGCATACTGAATCGATCCAGCAGCAAACATGGATCTAGCGAAATCGTTCGCAGCGAAGAGACTACCTGCATACTTTGGGTATGTGAAGGGGAGGTAGATGAACAATGATTGCATGGCGGATATATGCCGCAGACACTGAGCGCGATGCCGGACATACTAGCTATCCAATGAACAGAATGGCGTGCAGTCCAAGCTGGGTTTCAAGTCAGCAATCAGGAAGAATATCTTCGGACGAGCTAACATACCAGAGATAAATAGACCCATAGGAATGAAGAATGTACCTAGCAGACTTGGCTGATTACGATACTCAGGCGGGACATTCCAGAAGCCAACTTTGGCCATGTGGGGGTTGCCGATGTAGATGAAGAAGAGGCAGTACAGTGTACAGCGAACAAGCAGCCCGACGAAGACGGACAGGAAGGCGAGACCGAGCTCGCCGAGGTTGAAGTGGTAGATTTCGACGTAGACGAGTGGGAAGGACTCGCTTCGATGTGTTAGTCAGGTCAAGAGTTGAAGACGAGAAGAGAGAAGGCTTACAAGAATGACTGATAGATTTCATGAGAAGCGCAGTGTAAACGGTTGTGAAGAGCACGGCCGGATGCAGGATGTTGACCTCCCAAGGTTTGATGAGAGCGTCGATTGTGATCTGGCGGGACTTCATAGCCGCTTGCTTGATCTCAGAGTCCGACTTGAGGTCTGTTCGACCTGTGAGCTTTCTCAGTCGTTGAGCACGATGGAGAAGAACCGTGACGAAGATGTCTCGGGAAGAGCAATGAGCATGATGAGTAAGATGGGACCGGATATCCAGAGCTCCCAAGCACTCCAGCGTCAATTCTCAGCTTGGACTGCGAAGCCTGCGATCAGGGGCCCGAGGCACTGTTCTAATTAGCTATCTAAGAGAATAAGACGAGCTACAATAGTCACCGGACCAAGTGTCGCTCCAGCACCCCAGAATGTGATGCAATACACCAAGACCGTGGGATGGAAGAAATCGCCATAACTCGCCGCTCCCATTGCCAAACACGGTAAGCCAAAGAACCCGAACAAGAACCTCAACACCAACAGCCCTCCGAAATTATCAACGAGCGAAGCTGGCACCGCCAGGATAACGAAAATAATAAATGTGATGATGTACGGCGGATTCCACCCAATAGCCGGAACCTCAGAAAGAGGCGAGAAGAGTAGCGGTCCAATTCCATATCCGACAACAGACAGCAAAAGTTCCAACGAAGCAGCGACTTCACTAACGCCAAAGATGGGAACTATGTCTGGGATTCCAGCGGTGTAGAGCGAGGCGCTGACGTAGACGGCGAAGGTGTAGAAGAAGATTACGGTGCCGACCCAGGCTTTCTTTGAGAAGGTCCAGTTCTGAGGGTTCTCGAGAACGTCGTCGGTGTACCTGGGTGATTCTCAAGGTCTTTTTGGGATCGGCTTCCGGGGTCGCTGGCGGATCGTCCATCGTCTTCCGCCTTCTCGTTGCTGGTGTTGGTGTCTGCTGGTGTCGAGGAATTGTATCTGTTCTTCGTGGTTCGAGATTTGGGTTGTACGATGGAGGTAATTCGAAGGATCCCGTTTCCTCGATGTACTGGTCCACGCGATTCTTTGCCGTAAATCTGAGGACCTGGCCGATCGTTGAGTCTCTAATCAGATCGTGCATCTTGAAAATGATGTAGATGTTGTTTGAAGCCCAAGTCGTGTAAGCTGATGCAACGTTTGATCTTGAGGCTTGAGGATCGACCGTGAGACTGATCCTATATAACCTGGCCACTGAGTTTCGTCGTCTGACTTTCTCCAATTGCTCGGTCTGCGAGGCACAATTGTCTAATTTGAGTTTCAATCCAAGGACTGAAAGACGCTGTTAGAAGTCCGCTAAATTAAGTGAATTCGGTCATGGTACAGAAGACGATGAAGCGAAGAGAAAGTAGTTACTAAATGATGACTTCATCAGCACCATAATTCTGTCAAGTCAGAGGCTCAATGTCGTATAGTGATAACTGCCAAGCTAGTGATGTAATGGAATAAATTTAAATCAAAGCATTGCCTATATTTTGTGTTGCTCGTGTTGGTCTGAAGTCTAGATCCTCTCGGTTTGGACAGCCACATTGTCCATCTCCAGCAGATTTCTAGAGCACGAATTTGCGGTCTCCTTTGGAAACCATGAACTGCCTCTCAGTCCAGCTCACAAAACACTTACATGAGTAGTTGTGCCGATCCTTGGCTGGCTTATGCGAGGGATGGACCATTTTCAGTTGCGAGGTCAATGAGGTTGTGCTGATGTGAGCATCTCGGACTTTAAATCAAGATATCATCACCGAGGAGGCCTGGGTCGGCATTTAAGATGTGCTCGGGTACTTCTGCTAGTGTTTTCGCGAGGAAAATGGTTTTTGGAGGGGCTGATCTCTTGTAAGAGCAAGACAAATGACATCTGGTTTGTTTCCGGCCTTTGTTTTGAAGCAAGCAAGATTGGCTAAAACTTAAGCGAGTCTGGGAAGCTGAGGGAGGCTGGATGCTAGAGCCGACAAACTTCGGAGTCAGTGGCGCAAGGTCCCCCGAGGTTAGTACACATTATAAAAGCGATTGGGCACTCATGTATGCGAGTTTTGGTTCACCTTCACTCCTCAATGTCCAAATCTGGTCGATTGACTTTCAGATCATGCGAGAGCGACCCTCTTGGCAGACGGAGCTCGACGTCATCCTACTACTCCCCCGCGTTCCATGGACTGTGAGGTATAGACACGTTCGACATGGGGAGATCTGAGCAATCGTTAATCTATTTCATCTATCGTTCTACGAATGTATCTAAAACTCTCCCCTGATTCTGTAAACCGAGCTATCCCTATCCAGCTCTTAGCCACTCACACTCTGTCTCCGACTCCTCACCATTTCCTTCCGAGACTGGGGCTAGAAGATAACTTATCGTCTTCGCCCGATGCACGAACAGTGTATATCGGAATCCAGGTTGTGATGCGAACGCTTCAGAGAAACATCCTCACCAGCCCCCACGCGACAACAGCTCTGATTGTGAAGATCTCTAGACCGAGTATCTCCATCCAGCCGAATGCTATACGATTAGCTAGCATGAGCTTGAAGACTCCTTGGAAGTAGACTTTCTTTTCTTCTGCGCTCCCCGTGGATAGCACGAAAGCATCTAGACTTGTCCCTTCGTCTTTTTCATCGCTTTGCTCTGACCATGGGATAACTGTGACGTCCACTCTTTCTTTCACTGGGATGAGAATGGGATCCGGCCGCAGTCGAAGGATATCTAAAATTGAAGTTCGGGAATCGAAGTCTGGTCGAGAACTCTTGAGCTCTGCTGAGGTCAAGAATGGGAATATCGTGAGGAGATCCGAGGACAGGGCAACCGTGGCGCTGAGTGTATTCTCGCTGGTCAAGGCTTCGGCTACAGATCTGTACTGTACGAGTCGTGAGTAGAACAACGGGGTCAAAACCCGGATTTCCACAGCTTTATATCCAGACGAGAGCTGCGTAGACGGAGAATTCATGACTTCCTCCTCCGCATCCGCATCGGCCAGACCAGCGGGCACATACCGCAATACAAGATCCCCATCACAACTTTCCACCCGCTCCCTCAAATACCTCCTAAAATGCCCCTCAATACACTGCTCCATCACGTCCGCCTTCCTTGCGATCGTCTCCATCCTTGGCTCCGGCCTAAACACCCAAGGCATACCTTTCGTCATCAAGAGCGTCAGAGCCTCTTTCACGGTCCTCGGAAACGTAGCGAGACCGACCCACCACCAAGATGCGATGAATCTCGTTTTCGCCCAAACGGACATGGTAGCAGGATCGAGAGCTTCGCTGGTCGAGTACACGCGCGCTACCAATTTGGCGTGGGAGGAAGAGTTGTTGAGTGTGATCGTTGTATTGATGGGCCCCCCTCTGCTCATGTTTGGGTAGAGGGGATCAGAAGCTGAGAGGGAGTATGAGCCGTTTCGGGAGTTGAAGACGGAGACGTAGAAGTCTTTGGGCCAGGTCCCGGTGTATCGTAATGGCTGAACCTCGTCTTTGCTTTCACTTAGAGAATGGCCTGGTTCGAGGAAATAGATGCGCTTCTCGTCGAATGTGTTGTTGACTTCTAGGATGAGGGCTGTGAGTTCTTTGCTGGAAGAGTAGAGGTGCCAGATTGAGACGGGATTGGATGCGTAGCCGAGAAAGCGGGCTGCTGTGAGGAGGTATACGTAGGCGTATTTATTTGGATCAATACCCTGAGACAGTCAGATATGTGACTATTCCCAAAAGGAGAATACTAACCTCGCTCTCAAGATACTGATGAAGCTTTCCTTGAAGTCCTCCTTCCACGTGACCTCTTTTCAGATAGTCATCTCCATTGACTCTGTACCATGCATTTCCTGACTGTAGAGACAGCAACCTGGAATACCAAGAGACCTCCTTCTCCTCCACATCCGCAGCAATCATGCCACCAACTGATCCTCGCCAACCAATTGGAATGCCAACCAAAAGGTACGAGTACTTGAAGCCATGTTTTGTGGGAAACATTCGTACATGGGCTGTCTCAGATGGAAATAGCATCGGCTTGGCTGGAAAGTCGGTGCATGTTGAGGAAGGCTGTTGCAGATTGGTGATATAACGAAAGATCTGGAGAAGTGTAAAGAGCGAAATGGTGATTATGAGGAGTACGATGACGATGGTGGGATTGATGAGTGATGTAAGCTTCTTCACTTCATCCCACTTCCTAATGAGAGTGAATGCGAGTAGGAGCGTAAAATCAACAGACTTCCCAAGTAGCAAGAATCCTGTCAAAGGAAGCAATGTGAATGTCCTAGCTAGAGAATCCATATTGATCTGCTCTCAACGTGGCAAAATCCAAAATGATAATCGGGGCGGGTACTATAGGCGTATCATCATGACTCTCTTCGTATGGACATTATTACGACAGTCGAACTGAGCCCAAGAGATCTATGAAAAGAATGAAGTTATTCACAAGTGATGTCGAGCACATCCGTTGAGTTTCAGGAAGACCATCCGATATGTACAAGGATGTTCACCGTGAAAGGCTTAGCGTGATCTCGAAAGCGGTGTAGCGACTGATTCACACGGCAAGAGCGAGTGGCACCGCAATCGCACCCCACTACGGTCATAGCCTCATCCTCTGTTCTTTTGAATTCCATTGAATCAACAACGTCAATCATCTTCAATACCATTACTCTACGACTACCACCAGTACAAAAGTCTCTCCCGCCACAACCAAACCTTACTCTTCTTCCCTCCGCCTACACGAGCATACCTGAAAACATACTCACAAAAGGAATCAACACAACCCAACACCGCAAATATGTCTGAAGATTGGGATACCGTCACCAAGATTGGAAGCAAGACCCGCGGAGGCGGTGCTGCGCGTGAGACCGTCGTCCGTGGGAAGGCTGCTCTCAATGCTGCCCAGAGAAGTGGCGCTGTCATCGGTACAGAGAAGAAGTTTGGTGCTGGAAACTCTGTACGCTCACCTTTTGCTTCTTTTTTGCCCCTCAGGCTCAATCCAGATACCTTTCTGTCTCCTGCAATGCGCCTAGGCGCCTTTACAGCGGAATTTCTATGCTGGAGAGATGGCAGAGGCAAAATTGAGGGATAGGCAGTCATTGAGCCTTTTGAAGCGCTGAAGAGGCAACCTCCACAATCCTAAAGAACCACAACTAACACCCCCTCCTCACAGGCCTCCAAGCCCGGCGTCGAAGGCCAGCACCTCACCAAAGTCGACCGCAGCGACGACATCGTCAAGCCCACCACCGTCGGCAAGGAAGTCGGAACCGCCATCTCCAACCAGCGGCAACTGATGAACCCCAAGATGACGCAGAAGGACCTGGCTACAAAGTGTAACACTACCCAGAGTATCGTGGCAGACTTTGAAAGAGGCTCTGCCGCTCCGGATCAGAAGGTCTTGGCGGCTATGGAGAGAGTGTTGGGTATTAAGTTGAGGGGTAGTGATATTGGTAAGCCGAGATTTGGACCAAAGAAGTAGCGCTGGATGGCTTGTTGAGGATGGCATATGGCGAGGGATGATCGGCGCAACCGTGAAATCGAGGATATGCGAAGTTTGAAGGTGGATTGATGACCGTTCATTGCATGCTTTTACGAAGGAATGCTTGGGAATCGAGTTTAGTTCGTGGTTAGGAGGGAACGAGCGATGTGTTTCTGCTTCTCATGACAAAAGTCACTAGGCAAGAATAGAGCAAAGTGGTCATTGAGCATTATTCATTGATTTCTCTGTTCCGAGTGACACAGTGTATCCAGTCCGTCTCTTTCTATCCAACAGTCATTCCTTGTCATGGGTATCAAAATTCGTTCCTCATTCAAGACTCTCCGCATTCCTCACAATCAACTCTCAAGCACGTCCAACGCGCTCCTTGATATCCAATTCTGAAGGTCTCTCATCTCTATTCACAACAAGAGCCTCCACCTTCCCCATCTTCACCAACTTAACCCACTCAGGAGCTATCTCCGACGCCAATAACCTGATACAGGTATCCGCCTCCTCCTTTGACATAGGCGTCTTGAAAGAATCTCTCAATTTGCCTATGATAGTCGGGAGTGTAAAGGAGATCCTCGATTGTCCAATCGAAGTAGATGTGCTGAGAATAACCAGAATGGCTACAACCTCATCGATTCTTCCCAGAGCAGCTTTCCTCGCAGTCTCGGCCTTGGATGGTGGAGATGGCATATTCGCGTTTTGCATTTGCTTCGCTCGTAGTCGTTCGAGGAGTGTGAGTTTCGGACCAGCAACTTCAACCTTCACTTTCACAGCCTCCTTGACCGTGATCCCAGTCTTCAAATCCTCCAACCTTCGTTGTCCTTTCGCAAGTAACGGCGACATCTTGATCAGCGACGAACAAGTCGTGATAGCCTCCAATGGTAACCCTTCAATGAATTCCTTGATACCCGTCTCTGCATCCCTCTCCTCCCACGCCCTCGATACTCCACGCTCGAATATCTCATTCAGCAGATCCTCATTCACAGGCCGTGCGATTCTTCCCCCCTTCGCCAGCATCCTGATCTCAATGCATATCTTCCCATGTCCATAATCCGACAGACTCAGTCGTGAAATCCGTGAATCGTTTTCGTCTGGTATACTGGTATTTAACACACCAATTGTCCTACGGATATCTTCCAACGTGACTCTCCGCTTTCCCCAAGCTCTCGCAACGTCCGGGCAGAGATTCCGTAGGTCAGCCGGGGAGTGGGTCCCGTTATGTGCATAGTGGATGGATAGCGCAGTGAGGAATGCAGCATGCAGGTTTATCAGGTCGAGGAGTTCGGTAGGGAGGTTTGAGCACGGGGCACGGTACGACTTTTCGGGTGTGGATGCTATTAAGGAGGAGCTGGAGCTGTTGAAGGAGAGAGGTGAGCGAGTGGGTGTTTTGGACGAGATGCAGAATCGGTCGAGCAGGTTGCGTGCGCCTTTGGTTGGGGTTTCGATTGACGAGGGTGAGCTCTCGGTGACGACTTGCTGTTGCGGTGTATGAGGGGATCTCGTCGCTCGCTGCTGTGAGAGATTGGCGGCTGGTAAGGTTGTCTCGGGTTTTGCGCTTTCCTCGTCTTCCACAAACTTCCTCTTCTTGTTGTTGGTGGTTTGCGCTGGGGCAGTTGCGATGTCGACGCGGATGTTCTTTTCGATTATCTCCTTCGTGCTGGTGCTTGTGCTTGCCTTGGATACGGTTGTGAAGGCATTCAGTCCTCGCGATTTCCCTGTTAATACGGTCTTGCTGGTGGGCGCCAACTTCCTTCTCTTAATCGCGGTAGGCATGATGAAGCGATGTTATGCTATGTATGCAATGTAGTGCGATACAATTGATGCAAGAGCGATGTTGGAGAAATGCAAATGTGGTGTATGGTAATTGTGGAAGGTGTGATCGGATTTGTGGTTCGTGGGTGGTTACTGGGAGCAAAATTGAGTTGTATATAAATTCGCGATGAGGAGGTTGGGGAGTCGCGTTCAGCGAGACGCGCTTGCTGGCCTCACGCGTAAAGTGGTTCGGTAAAAGTGACAGGGGTCCGCCAAGCGTCCTCTCGATATTGATCTTCAACATCGGCCGACATTCGCCTCTTTCTGTTGCGACAATTTCAAAGATGTAATCAATAATTAACCACCGCCCTCGAAATGCCTGTCCTATTCCTCGAAGCCTTCCCAAGAGAAATCCGCGATCAAATATATACCTATTGTCTCGCCTCTCGATCAGGAACAGTAACTCTATCTCCATGGACCATCGACGTCGCACGCTCTCTCTCCCTCCTCCGAACATGCAAGCAAGTTCATCGAGAATGCAAAGATCTCATCTGGCACCACAACCGACTCAACCTTCGAGAACAGACCCAGCTCTCCCAGAAGTTTAAAGGCTTGCTGAAGCACGGCCATGCGCGGCGCATACGGCTGCTCAAGTTGTCGCTCGAGCTGCTGGATCGTGACGAGCTAGAATGGTTTGCGAGTTCGGCGAAGGCTCTCGGGGACTGGTGTCGGTTTGGCAGGTTGGAGTCTATTACCATTGTTTCGGAGTGGGATAAACCGAGAGATGTGCTGGAGTTCAAGGAGATACAGAATCTGAGGAGGTATGGAGAATCTCTGGATGGAAGGCTGTACAGGGACTCGAGTACTTGGACGAGGATGGTCATAAATACAGGGTGGCCAAGGTTTTGTCATTGGGGAAAGCAGAGATGGCTAAGGGAAATGCTGCTGGATCCAAGTGGTATCCACGAGCTGCTCAGTACAATCCATACCGCTTTTGGAGGGCAACTATACGTCGATGGGTTGCTATGCTTCAGGAACCATGAGCAGATTGTCAAAGGATATCATTTCGATCCCAGGAATGGGGAGATTAGGATTGTTCCAGGGTCGATGCTTTACGGGCAGGCCACTAATACGACATTTTGATATCAGGGTTCAGACTCATGAGTGACAAGTGCTCATCAAGGTCATGCTTCACCGCGCCGATTCCCAACTATATTTCCCGTTCTTCAATCACACATCCTTCCGTTCTTCTCGTTTTTGTGGGTCCATTATAAAGCTTGCGAGATGTTGTTTGTTGATAATCAGGACGACATACTGGGTAACAAACAGGCCACATCCGATGGACATGGAACTCTAATCTGGATGAAGAACATGGATCTGGAAAGTAGCCTACGTCCTTTTAGCTTGATGTAAAGGAGCTGAGCATGCTAGAGGTGGCTAGCATGACACTGAGTGCACGTCCTCTTAAGCATTCAAAGAGAACATCCAAAGCTATGCCACACGCTGGGCCTCTCTATCCACACAGAAGTCTGCAAGAAGCACTGTGTTCCCGAATCGCCACATCGCAAACTTCTCATTGGGATCGCATGATGGCTGATGTGGATGGACAATGTTGACCCGATAGATTGTTCCAGCGGAGTGCCCACCGATGGCGATGAATAGAGATCGTGATCATCCGCGATTGGCATGATTGAATTCTCTGGTTCTTTTCCTCTCACACGCCCAAAGCGTGCCTTAGTACTTCTGCAGTCAGCCCTTTGAGAGGTAGTTCTTGAGTGATTGCTGGTCAAGTCCTTCAGTGATAGGCCACTTTCGTTGGAGTTCAAGTGGTGTTCTGACATTCTTCTCTTGAGCGCGCTTCGAAGTCAGGCTCAAGGCCGGGTGCAGCAGCCAGTCTTCATCTCGCATTTTATGACTCGAAACATCGCCAGTGGCCTGTGCGTTTGGACTGATATGTTTTTCAATCAGACGTTTCACCAGAGCTTGGAAACGACTCATGTACCTCGCCAAATCGATGATGGCCCAAGAAAGCTTCAATCGCTTTGTCTCGGCCCGCTCTCGTTTATTGTCCGGTCATGCAGCCAAGGGGTGGAATGAGGCTGAAAATCTGCGTTTTGTGACCAATCCTTCCAGCACAGTCCACGAAGGAAGGATATATCCGGCTTTCGATCTGCTTTGCTGACGGCCCGCTAACTTCAGAGTATTGTTTAACTTGCCGAGTTGCTACTCGGTGACCTTGCCTCGTAAAAGTCACTCATTGGCCAATATTATGACAGAGCCTGTTCAACAGTATGATGTTGGCTGGAAGACTATCTAAGCTTATTTGCCGCTCTGACACTGGTCGAAAGTTTATCTGGTTAGCAGAGGCCTTTATATCGATGGCCTCGATCTAATCATCGGCCATCCGAGGAACTAGGCGAACCAGTAACTGTGTTTCTCATTCTTGCGAGGTTCGTATCCGCACTTGCAGTTATTCGTTGAATGAAATATTCATTCCAGTGCGCCAACTTTTCGTACATTGACTGACCTTCCAGATGTTGCAAACAAGATGCGAAGGTCTGCTCTATTATGCGTATCACTACTCCCTGTCATTGTGACGGCTGTGATGGACAGAACAGAAGTGGAAGCACGTCTACCAACATGTTCCGTGAGCCTGATCGTCAACCACGGTACATCTCCAGCGGCTGACTATCCAAGATCAATTGCTTTGAAATAGCACTATCCACCAATTCGGGCCTCATAGACGCACCTGAGCGATCATGTCCCAATGTTACGCTGCAGAAACCGCTCTCGGCATGTCTACAGCGAGCATGTGGCTTCGAAGAACAGAAGCAATTCTCTCTCGTCACAGAGGATATATGTCGAGGCCAACCCATACCTTCAAGAGGTCTAGGAGCTTTGATTGAGGCTATCACTTTGGGTCCTCTTACCCTGGCTTGTGTCGCGGTTCGGTTTTACTCAAAAAGAAAGTTTTCTTCGCCATTGGGAATGGACGACTATTTTATCCTGGCAGCAACTGCCCTCTACTCGGGAACGATACCGCTGTATATCGTCAGTAAGTGGCATTTCCTTCAGCATGTCTCGCGATGCTGATTATGTAGATACTATTCTTGGCTTTGGAAAGCACTTCTGGAACATCGACCCATTAAAAATTCGAGTTCTACTGGTCGTAAGTGTAATCGATATCGGACAAGCTCAGCCTAACAATCTTGGAGATCTTTTACATTGGGGAGCTATCCTACCTGACAACAATGCCTCTGATCAAGCTTTCCATTCTCTCCTTCTACGTGAGTTGGCCTCGAATCCAATGATATACCGCAGCTGAATGAGCACCAGCTGAGGATCTTCCCAAAGCGTGGTTTCCAGATCACCGTATGGATCATGATTGCTTTCGTTGCTTCTGCGGGTGTTGCCTTCGTCGTGACGGGGATGGTACAGTGTTTACCTATTGGTTAGATCCAATCTCGCCCGCAGACTTCCATCATACTGATACTTGCAGGTGGCTCTTTCGATCGGAGCATCCGAGCCAAATGTCTCGACCTGAACGCGGTCGCTTATGCGAACGCAGGAATTGGCATCTTCCAAGACGTCCTCATCCTCCTCCTTCCGTTCCCGGAAATTGTATACCTGAACATGCGCACCCGAAAGAAGGTCATCCTGATACTCATGTTTCTGCTTGGAACTTTTGCGGTCCTGACTAGTATCCTTCGTCTGCCATCACTCCACGATTTCGCAACCTCCACGGATCAGACCTGTAAGCAAATAACGACTCGAAATCATGGAGATGGGATGCTAACCTGTTCGAAGGGGACAACCAAACAGGCTCTCTGTGGTCTCTCGCCGAGCAGTCAGTCGCCATGATATGTGCGTGTATGCCAGCAATCCGCAGACTCTTAGCCAGCTACCGGCCCAATATGTTCAATCTCGATGGTCCAAGCAGAGAACTTGACAATGATGCAAGACGGAGTCCGAGAAAACCGCCCTCGCCTTTTCGCTTCACAAGCTTATTTTCCAGTCAAGCCACGACGGTCACAGCGGGACCTCAGTCGCAGGAGCAAGATGATTCGTGGATACTGGCAACGGGCAACGAGCCATGGGTTGCTTTAGATGACATGGGAAGTCCGTTCAAGTGCGACATCAATTATTCTCCGCCGCGAAGGGGCTCAGAGCCATCTGTTGAAGAGGCGCAAAACATCATCGGGCCTAGGCAGCTCAAGAATGGATGGCCTTTCTCAACTTAGGATGATGTCTGTACAGGATTGAGCGAATGATATAGTTTAAAGACTCCTCAATCTCTTGAATTGGATAGACTCAAAGTGGTGATGTGTAAGGTATGAGGATCAGTGATGTGATGGCCAATGTATCGATGAACACCGGAAGACGAATGGTGCGGAATTGGTCTAGGTTATTATTGAAGAGAAACTTCGCCTATGTCGAGAATTGCTTGAATCTGCCTGCCGCACATCGATCTTGTTTACTTTATGCTCGGCTACAAAATCTCATCCGTCCTGTCACTTACGACTTTCACAGTATCAAAGACACAAAACATAATGACCTTCCAGTGCCAAAAACATTAATGAATGGTCCTGGCTATGTCTGCCGCCCTGAATAGGCAGATAGAGTCAGTCGACCAAAGGAATTCCGTCGATCCCAGCACTATTCAAATCGAAGGGCACCAGGTAAACCCCGGAATTTCGAGCCAGAAACACATTTCACCCTGTTGGATATTGTCATTCCCGTAGATACCTAAGCTCAGTCTCCAAGTTATGGACATTTCACTTAGATACGATCGTGGCAACTCTTCGCTGCTTCCAGAGCGCATTCTGAAGATCGATCTTCACTGGCCCATGACTCCTTGAGGCTGTGATGCACTACGGATGAAGCGGAGAATCATACAATACTACCAACTGTCGCCGACGAAATCAAAGTGAGAACTGAATAGCCTGCTCTCGCGATTCGAACTTATTTTTGGTGACTTTTGAGAAGGCGAGTGCAAGGCTGAGTGTCGGCCTACCCCGCACAAGGCTGAGGATTTCCTGCGAGGCGGGGATCTCCGAGTTGCGTCGAGTAGGGTGGACCTCAAGATTCGAGCCTTGAGAAGAAGATTTTCAATTCTCATTCAATAAAACCAGATTCTCTTATTGTTGAATCACTTTGTTGTCCATTTGTTGAACGAACCCAAATACACGGAATCCTCTACCTCTGACTTTCGTGCCATTTGCCATTGTCAAAGGCAGATGAGCATCAACTCCACGAGTTCCAGTTCCCGGCTCTCCCTCTTAACTTCACACCTCCAGCCACTGAGTCATCAATCGTCAGACTCACAGCCGCGGATCGTTCTAAACCTCGCGATGTCCAACGCTGCCCGACCCCCAATTACCTGCCACGTCCTGGATACAACTACCGGTCGCCCAGCTGCAAATCTCGCTGTCAAGCTCTCCTGCGTCGCCGTCCCAAGCATAGAATTCGTGGGTATAACAAACAATGATGGGAGGATAGCCGCGTGGGAGAACAAGCAGGGATCGGAGGAGGGTGCGTATGTTGAGAGCAAAGGAGGTGTGATACCGGCGTTGTTAGCAATGATAGCGGAGCAGGGTACGAAAGATAGTGCTACGGGTGAGTCTGGCTTCGGACGTTGAGGAGTCCTCTCAATCTGGACACAGAACAAGTACTGAACAACCGATTCAGGGCCACCTGGCTCGAGTCTCTGGAAGTTGCAATTCAATACTGGAGCACATTACGGAATCGGGAATACTTTCTTTCCTGTGAGTAGGAAGCTGTGACCCGTGGCTGCCTCCTCCAATTACAAGATATACGCTGACAACTCCCTCTGCAGATCGTCGAACTTTCATTTCTAGTCGTCAAAGACGAGCACTTCCATGTCCCTCTTCTTCTAGGTCCATACAGCTTCACAACATACAGAGGAAGCTAGATTCCAACATTACGGAAGATAGGGAGGAAAATGTGGCGTTGGGGAGTTTAGAGGGCATTGCCGAGTTCCCTCAGTCCATGTGTTTGGAGGGAAGAGGGAATATTTAGAGTCTCAAGATCAAATGAATGCATTAGGCAGTATCAGGACACAGCTCAGTCCAGCTCCATTTCATCTACTACGTATTCTGAGTGATCCTGGCCAGCCTCTACATCGATTGTGATTTGTTGAAGAGACATGGCATTGGGAGTCCAATCCATATCGTCTACGGGGCGTTCACTGATCTGCTGCAGAGCTGCCTCTAATCTACTCCTTGCGCCCTGAGCATCCATTGTGCTTGCAGTATCCCATTCCTTCAGCTCCAACCATAGACGATGGAACTTGTCCTGTCTAGTACCATCTGAGAACATCGACATTAAATCCTGTGCTTGTAGCGCCATTCTTCGTATCTCGTCGTTGTCACACAAGTGTCTATGCACAGCCGAGTTCCGAATGCGTACAGCATCTGCCAAAGCAGACTCCAATGTGTAATTTGACATGGGTCTGATAGCATTTGGTGGCAGAACCGTTGGTAAGAATGCTTTCCAGACTGATAATTCCACAGCCTCTGCACAGTCCCAGCCTTTCGCATGTAGAACCTCTGGTATCCATCTGGTTGCAAATTCGAAGCAACTCTCCTCTAACATTCTCTGGATCATGACAAGTATGTAGTGCTGGACCTGGTAGGGAAGGCCAAGGTCCGAGGATTTCGGAGTGGAAGTTTGAGGTTGGCTCGGAGTCTTGAGAGGTTGCTGGACTGTCTGTTTCTTGTTAGCATGTATAGAGAACTCTGCTATTGGAAAATTACTCTTGTCCACACTTTCACTTTGTCTGGGTCGTTCTGCCATCTATTGGTATTCCGTGGCGCCCATCTACTCACGGCAAGCCCGCCGAGAACAGAGAGATGTGCGATATTCGCAGATGCTGGGGCCGCTGCTGCGTTATGTTTTGATTCTCTGTGGAAGATTGCAGTCTGCGTAGCCGGCGTCGTCGTGTGCTGGATAGTCTTGTTGACATGGGCCGAATTGCCAGTATCACCCGGCTTTGCAGAGCATCGAAAGCAGCTCGTGCGCCATTGAAAGTTGGAAAAGCTACAGGATGCACAGTTCCAGTCGCCGGGACGCTGATGCGAATATTCGTTGCTGCCAGCTGAATGTGCCCATCTGCTTTGCTGCAATCCATTGCCGCCCATGGTCATATTGACACGTCGCGAAGCGTCTGAAAATGTTGCTTGTCTCTTCGAAGACAAGCTCCGTGGTAGGCTACATAGAGCATTGCGTATAGTGACTCCGCGAGGCTGGCTAGAAATTCATTGTTGACTCGGTAGTGATTAGCAGACTGGCGTCAACGTCAAATGAGTGTTTGGTGCTCTGGATTGTTGGTGTCGCAAGACAGGCGCGAAATTCTGTCGGCGGTTCGACTTGACGCCAAGCCTCGCTTCTTGTCCTCTCCCATTTCCGCCATCAACTGCGCAGTGGTCTTTATCCTGTTCCAACGATGATCACGATGCCACTTGAACAGCAATGTGAATGAGAGTCATTAATCCTCCCTACATGAATTAGGGGCATGTCGCCTGCAACATGGCATTGCCATAGAGCCGGATGCATTTCACACATCGGCAAAGCTTTCAAACACCCCTCATGCGAGATGCGTCGCAAGTTAGCGATCAATCTCGCCACGACCTCTCGTTACCAAAACAAAAGTATTGCCAGTCCTCCCGAGTCGTCCCAATGACTCAATTGATGCCATGCTATTCTGTCTCTACCATAGTTGAGATGAACTTCGGATCAATGCATCATGCTGACCAGCAGGCCTAGTCGCCATGCTTAAAGGCTGATACTAGCGTCTTGAATTCAGATTTCTCCTCGGTTTGTTCTTCTGTGACTTCGCATCGCTCGCTCGCCTGGTTTGCATTCTTGTTCTTTTACTTTCATATTTTGTATATTTGCTGTAACATAATTTATTATGAAGCTTCGTTCTCTTCTGGTTAAGGGTTGCTTTCTACTTTCCTTTATAAGGGCACAACTTCACGATGCCGCGAAATCAGCTGTACGCCATCACATCACCCTTCGCAATCTATGTGCTGACTTCTTCAGGGCCTGCAATATTATGGCACCGAAACAGAGAGCGTCTCCTTCACAGATCAGCCATACCAAGCTGTGTTAAAGAACACATCTGAGTTTGGCCAAATCACACCTGGAAACTCTATGAAATGGGATTCGATCGAGCCTCAACCCGGAACGTTCTCTTTCACAGGGGGAGATGCCATCGCTGCTCTCGCGAAAGCTAACAATCAAATCCTACGCTGCCATACCTTGGTTTGGCATCAGCAGCTTCCTCTTTGGGTCACGAATGGGACGTGGACAGCGGCAACCTTGACGGCCGCACTTCAGAACCACATCACGAATGAGGTAACACACTACAAGGGCCAATGTGCACACTGGGATGTTGTGAACGAAGCTTTGAATGACAACGGAACATTCCGTGAGAGCGTGTTCTTCAGAGTCATTGGTCCGGATTACATCAAGATCGCCTTCGAAGCTGCCGCCGTTGCAGATCCAGATGTCAAACTGTACTACAATGATTTCGGAACCGAGTTTCCTGGTGCAAAGAGTAAAGCTGCTCAGGGCATTGTTAAGTCTCTCAAGGATGCGGGAGTGAAGATCGATGGCGTCGGATTTCAGGCGCACTTCATCGTTGGCGGAACCCCTTCGAAAGCAGCGCAGATTGCCAACATGGACGCTTTTGTTGCGTTAGGAGTCGAGGTTGCCATCACGGAATTGGATATCAGGATGACTCTACCTTCGACAGATGCACTTGTTGCCCAGCAAAAAAAGGATTACGAAGCGACGTCTGCTGCTTGTGTAGCAACAACGGGATGTGTCGGTATCACTGTATGGGATTTTGATGATAAGGTATGATGCCTCACACCTATTCTCGATATGTCGATATGTCTAACAGTCGCAGTACTCTTGGATCCCTTCCACGTTCCCGGGCACAGGCGACGGGACCATGTTTGATGAAAGTGTAACGAGGAAAGAAGCATACTTCGGTGCCCTTGCTGGACTCGTAGCAACAGCTGGAAACGGGACGAATTCGACCGGAGGGACATTTGCTGAGTCTACGCTAACCTCGAACACTCCATCAACTGGTACCAATTCAACGGTCACGACTCCTACCTTGAGAGTTCCGACTTCACATGCTTCGTCATTGAACCTTGCAAGGTTGATTCCTGTACTTTTGGTTTCAATAATTTTTGCAGCGCTACTTTGAAAGAATGAATCGAAATTTAACATTTTTGCTTTCTGATTTGACTTGATGCGCGTCATGTTGTGATTCTGGGATGCCAGCCGAAGTGGCCTCTCCACCAATTATTAGGTCGTCGATACATGAGAAGCACTGTCGGTATTTTGGTTTCATGTAAAGCTTGTGTGGGATTTATATTCCGCTCATTGCGGATTATTTGCTTGATTAAGTTGTGTTGAATCTGCTTTTGGAAGCCTCTTAAAACCCGAGTAAACTTGCTGTGCTACCCAGCTTCTTGTTTGGTCCAACTACGGCTGACCTGGCCAAACATCATCGGCAATAGCACGAACCAAAGCCAACTTATTCTTCATGTCATCCCACTCCAACAGATTTCCCTCTTCGTGACTCGCAAATCCACATTGGGGGCTGACGCCCATACGGTCAAGTGCCTGCTCTCTGGTTTGCCCGGCTCCCTTGGCGATCGCATCTGCGGCCGCGAAGAGACGCTCCTTCATTTTCTCCTTATCTTCAAGCTCAGGGAACTTCGAAGTAATGACTCCCAAGATCACGTTCTTGTGCGCTGGCAAATGGAGGAGGGGCTCGAAACCTCCGGCACGAGGAGTGTCGTACTCGAGGTAGTAGCTGGCAACATTCAAATTCTGGAATAGCTTGATCGCGATGCGATCATAACCTCCTTCAGAGAAATGACGAGAGCCCATGAAGTTTCCTATATTACGTCAGGCCCAAATTGAAGCATGTTGCAGAAGTAATACCTCTGCAGATGTGAAGACCAAAGTGCATCTTGTCCTTGTGGTCCCGAATGCTATCATTGTAGCACTGGATGTACGAATCGAGCAATTCGTCAGGCGTCTTGGTATTCGACTTATCCTCCGCCCAACCCGCCAGCATCTTCTCCGAACAGAAGTCTAAGAGGTCAGAATAAAGTCATGAGTTTGACAATGGAGGCTTACAAGCAAAGTTCGGATCGTCAATCTGAACATTCCTCACTCCTGCAGCATACAGGATATCCAACTCGGCTCTGTAAGCCTTTGCAATATCTGCAAAGTATTCATCGTCACTAGCATAAACTTCCTTTGGGAAAGCCTGCCCGTCTCTGTATCGCAAGTGGTACCATGGTGGGGCGATCATGGTCAACTTGATGTCCCCCCATCTTTCTTCTGGTACCAACGTCTTCAAATACTCGAACTGGCCAACCAATGTACTCTGCCCCTTATGCTTGATCTTGCCAGTGCATACGCACGATTGTCCAGGCTTGTGTCCCTTTTCGAGGAATCCAGCAATATCCGGCACGTATGGGCGGAAGATTTCGATCGCCGGGTTTCTGATTTCGGTCATGCCCTCGAGCTCCTCGAAGAAAGTTCCCCAAAAGACGGCACGCCTAATCATGTCAGCAATGTTAGCTTTCTGCGCAATTGACTAACCTGTATTCGCCATCCGAGATAGCGCGGAATCCTGCATCAAGTTGCACCTTGACGACCTTGTTGACTGCCTCATTTTCGACAGGAGTGAGGTCATCGCGACTGATCTGCTTGGCCTCGAACGCAGCACGCTTTTGTAGGAGCTCCTTGGGCCTGAGGAGAGAGCCCAAATGCTCGGCCCTAAATGGAGGATTTCGGTGAACGTTTGCCATCTTTGACTTTGAGTATTGTGCTTGTCTGCGAGAGATTGAAAGTGGGAAGAAGTCTCAAGATGCCCCCACTTGGCTGTTGGACCCCGCACTGAGCGGAAATCCCCCTAGCCTCAATACCCCTGACGCTACAGGGAACAGCCTGAGAATTTAGCCGATGTTGATGTTTACAAGAATCAGCCGAGGTTTGACTTTAGCTATCCTTACCTGGCTATCGGTTTCAAGAAAATGACGGTACACTGTAGATGTTCCAGGCTGAGCCTGTATCTTTCGGCTCCTCTTTTGGAGGTTTGAAATGGTTTGCATCATATGCTCAACTGAAAATCACCTAGTTGCCTTGGGCAAGCGGAGCCGCCAATTCGGATTCAAGAGGTCCCACGCTGTTTTCCAATCAAGTCCTCTGCAGACGATCTTGGTAAACACCAAGCTTCCCCAGTAGTTGTTAACGAGCTTGAAAATGTGCCCCAGAATGGTTGTTGCTCTTGAATCTTTCTGCTCGAAGAGTTACACAACCGTGGACTGACTTTCGTGGCCAATTTGAAAATGTAATCTTGCTCTGGGAGGTCGTAGAAGACAAAAAGCCGTTTGATTTTTTCTCACATGTAGCTACGGTTTCTGCATCTGTGGCTTTATAGTCCACGTCATTCAGGAGGAATTCGAACCTTGTGTATCGTGCTGTGGAGTCGGGAGGCGGGCAGTCTTTGGCAAATTCGAATTCTAGCAGCTTTTTGATTTCTTGTGTACCGAAAATTGCCAATGAAGATCGCACAACTATGTGAAACTATTATCAGCATAAAACATGGTTGGGATGAACAGTGTCTGAGTATCGCTGAGGCAGCTCACTGGCGCGCACGCCTTACCATGGTCGAACAATTGAAGAGGAATACTATCCTTGCGTTCAGGCATGTCACTATGCACTGCGATGAAAGTAATCATTAAGCTTGCCACAAACGCAATCTCAACATTGGATTTCAGAGATGCGTATCGGAATTGATGTGCATGAGCAGCGATTGCTCGTGCTGGATACATGTTTGCAGCCAATAGGAGCTGCTTATCATTTGGACCGAGACGACCAAGATTGCAACCATGACTCCGTCAGCTTTCAAGCCAATGCCCACTATCCAACCTTCTGCCATGTTGCGATTTTATACATGACGGTTCTGGCGAAGTTGCCATCGTTCGATGCAATCTCTCATCACAGATGAGTATAAAGTGACGTGTGAGACTAGGCTCCAGAAATCGATCGGAGGGCATGATTATGGCTGCAATACAGAGAAACGGTCTCTGACACACCGGCCGGAGTATCCTTTCTCTGCTTTTGGAGCAAGGGCGTTCCCTTTCGGCAATTGTCATGTATTCACGAAGAAGATTATACTTCGTGCAGCTTCCACATAAAGGTCTGATGTCGTCAATTACGGTCAACTGAGCGGGCTTGCCTCTCAAGCATACACTCAGCATACTTTGATTCTTTCGGACTTGCATTGCTTGCAACCGCGTCTGCTCTTGTGGTCAGGCTTGCGAACATGCAACATAGCCGAGGCGTCAGCGGCAGGCAATAAGAAGATAGCTCAGTAATTTGTATCTTCTCCCATAATGGGACTTCAACATCGAAGGAGAAAGGTTTAATCAGGACCTCTGAAGTGTTGTGCGAGATACGGGCAAACGTTGAAAGCAGAATTTTCAATCAAAGCCAAGTTAGTCCCCAATCTCAGCCATTGCGTACCCACTTCACAAGTTTTGCTACCAGACACTTCGCGTTGGACAATACACAGGGACTTTTGCCGAATGAATGAATCGCTGAGTTGACCAGGAGTAAGATCGCAGATTGCTGTTGCAACGATAGGCAGATGTTGTTAGCTCGCTAAATAACCTAGGGGTCAAGGGCTCCAGCCAGCAGCATTTCAGGCCTGGAGAGAGCTTCACCAAGTTTCATGCGAGCAATCGGCCGGATTTAAAAGCTTCGGACGTATCTGACGGCCGAACGCCAAGCAGGATCTTGTCTGTAGGAAAATGGTTAGGTCCGGACGGAAGCATAATGAAGCCAAAGAACAAAAGTAAATATAGGGCTGCCAGGTTACGCGTCAGCACAAAAGCCTCTCAGGCTTCGACGCGGATCACAAGTCAGCACTAGAACAGAAATTGAATGCAGAGCACGCGTTTGTTGCCCACAGGCTTACGTGCAGGCTGTGAAATGGAACCACGTGATAGTATATCCTCTGCCAAGCGAATGGCTGGGGCGGAGTCGAAGACATCTCATTGGGTCAACCGTATGTAAGCAGACCCTTTTCATGGAAGCAGATACGGGTACGAAAGGGTTGAAGTTCCAGAACGACCTCCAGAACTTGGCGAAACGCCCATTCATGGATTATAACTGGTCAATCCTGTGCAATCATCAAAACATTGCACAGGTGCTCATGTCGAGCCCCGAAGAGCGAAAAAGCCGAATGAAAATACCGTGAAGGACCGAACTAACATGGCTCAGATATTTGCTGTATCGATATGCGAGGAAGAGTCGTGTGTACGTGTTCTGAGTCGTAAGGCTTCAATTTCTGAACGCGCAGTCGTTGTATCTGAATGTGTCCAAGATATGCGTATAAGGTTTCTATAAGAGAGAACAGACCTCCCATCTTTCTCGTCGTCACCAAGAAAACCTCAGTATCTGTTTACGTCCTGAGAGTAATAACTTGTCACACAGGCTTTCTGCTCTTCAATCATTCTCCTGTTTTTTAGTTATCGGTCAGAAAAGTGAAACATGTCTTCGACAACTTCCGAACCCGATTTTGTAGACTGTACCAAAGCTACATGTACAGTCGAAAGCTCTGTGTATGGATACTACCCGTCAGCAGCTTTCACCTATTTATTCATAGCAATCTTCTCTCTTTCGGCTGCGGCCCATGCTTTTCAGGGATTGAAGAGTAGATCTTGGAGCTTTATGGCAGTTCTTACTGTCGGGTGTTTATTAGAGACTGTTGGTGAGATGTGCCTTCTCCTTTGCTAGACATCTCTAATATAGAGATAGGATACGTTGGTAGAGCCTTGCTTCGAAGAGACCCGTTCGATGTGGCATAGTAAGCAGAATTGATCGAACTATTGGCACTATCTAATGCTTTAGTCTCTCAATTCAACTCATTTGCATCACGACTGGGCCTGCTTTTCTCGCGGCTGGAATCTACCTCACATTGAAGCACCTGTAGGTCAATGTTTCATTCTCAGCAACAGAGCTGATAAATATTTAGTATCATCGTCTATGGAGCCCAATTCTCTCGTCTTGCACCCAAATGGTACACCTGGATCTTCATCTCTGCCGATATTACATCGATCCTCATTCAAGCGTACGTCTCTTTATTGAACGTACGAGCCAGTGCTAACGTTTTTGCTTCCAGAATCGGAGCTGCCCTCGCTGCCTCGGCCAACGATCCAGCACCTGGTAATACTACGATGATGGTGGGACTAGGCTTCCAAGTCTTCACGCTTGCTATCTTCGGTATCATGGCCGTCGATGTATGGGCGCAAATCCGCAGACACAGGGGCGAATTCAATGAGTCCGCGAAGGGACTGCGCGAGTCTCGTCGCTTCAAGTTGATGCTGGGCTCTCTCATCATCGCATATACTGCTATTCAGATCAGATGTATCTACCGTATTGTTGAGATGGCTGGTGGTTGGGCTAACCCAATCATGCAAGACCAGCCGAGTTTCATCGTTCTGGAGAGCGTGATGATTACAGTCTACGTGGTGGTATTGAATGTAGGGCATCCGGGATTCATGTTTGCACAAGCGAAGAAGGTGGGGTCCAAGGACAATGAGGGATCGGAAATGGCTGAGGCATAGTGCTTTTGGACTCATTAGAGCATTGAGCTGTCAGTTCTGATGGTACAGTCTGTGGGGTCTTAAGGGCGGTATCTGGTTGGTGAAGACGGTATCTGATTTGTGCTATTTTTTGTTGTCAGTCCGGCCGGATCGTAATAATCTAGATTTCTTTTTCTGTTTTAGAAGAACCCTCCAGATAATGTAATCTTTCTCCTCAACGCAGCTTCATGAGATGCTTGTGATGGAGGGTAATGTTGATTTCTACGAAAGGTGATGTTTACCCCTCCAGAATCGCGCTTTGCTTAATTTACCCCTCTGCTACTCAGTTCAATCCATGTCTTACGCATAGCCCACAGGTCGTTGAATACTTCTCTCGGTCGTAATGGTTTGAAGGATTCGTCGGCCATATAATTTCGTGGCTCGAGACCACTTACAAGGCCAGTAAACAATCGAGATCATGACTGGATGACTCTGACCACGTGCTCGAATGATTTGGAAGGCATCCATCTGCAGTCCCTCTCTTGCCAACTTGGAACACCGTATCTCAGGGCACTATGATGGACTTCTGCTTCAGCGACATCATCCCTCTGTCAGATCCTCGCCAAGGCATGACTATATTATTCAGTCGATCCAGCTTTACAGCTTCGGTGCAGAAACATCGAGGAAGGTGGCAGAAATAGAGTTAAAGTTTTGACTTCGCCATGGAGATGTCTCAGATTGGCAGGTACTGTTCGTCCGATAGCGAGATGACGTATTTATGCTTGATACTACCCTGTTTGGATGTTTCGCTTCGGCATGGAAGACCCCTGAAATAAACTTTCGGCAGATCATCTGCACCTGCATTTTGTCATCGCGCAAGTTAAAAGCCCCCTTTTGCTGCGTCCTAAACTGCTTGGATGTGGGATGCCGTCCAGAGTAAACGTGGCATAAATGCTAATTTATGGACCCCTGTCCCCGTCAAAATTTGACATCCGATTGTGAGATGAAAGTTAAGCTTGGAAGGTAACATCGGCACTCGCAGCCAGTTAGATTGAGACGCCTGTGCCTGAAGGTTCTCCAGCATGAAAATCACTTTCGCTGCTGTCCCGAAAGAACTGCCGATACCACGGTATGATAGCCTCAAAGGTTGATAGATGGAATCTAGGCACTGCCTCTGCTGATCGGCATCCCCGGATCCCACATACATTCCCGACGCTCTGGACAGTTTGTATTTAACCTTGAGATATATCTGCAGATCGTTTCTCCGACCCCAAGGCGATTCGATCTCCTGAAACTGTTTCTACTCTTCACAAAAGTCCTCTGTCTCTAAAATGAAGCCACTGACTCTCCTCGCAATTGCGTTGTCTGTCGCGCACCCACTTGTATCCGCACATCCTGTGTTCACAGGTGTATCTTTTACTAAAGCAGATGAATTACTGCCAAGCTACGACTATGTGATTGTTGGAGCAGGTGCTTCTGGACTCACTGTCGCGAATCGTCTATCCGAACGCAGCGGTAAGTGAAGTTCCAAAAATGGGAATTTCGACTAACTCTTGCACAGATGTCACAGTCTTGGTGATTGAGGCTGGAGATTTGTAAGTCGGTGCCTTAGCTGGCGGTCGATACTGACTTCTCAGTGATGCCCAAGAGGATTTTGTGACTATCCCTGGTCTTGCAGGTGGTGCAATTGGGACCAAGTACGACTGGAATTTGACCTATGCTCCGAGTACAGCAGTCGGCAACCGTTCGATACCAATTCCATTAGGTAAAGTTGTTGGGGGATCAACAAAACTCAACCGTATGGTCTTTGATCGGGGCTCCAAGTGTGATTACGATCGGTGGGAAGCGTTGGGAAATGAAGATTGGGGATTTGATGATTTATTGCCATATTTCAAAAAGGTAAGAGTATTAAATACATTCATTCGCATGCTGACATTTCGCAGAATGAGCAGTTTACGCCACCATCCGATGCCATCGTCTCTGAATGGAACATCACGTATGATCCTTCTGCACATGGAGAAGATGGCTATATGAACGTTAGCTATTCTCCATTCGTATGGCCCACAACAAGTAGGTTTCGATGTCGCTGGAAATCCACGAGCTGACGGATTTCAGGAAACATGGTGGATGCTGTACAAGAGCTGAACATTCCGGTTGCATTGGACCAAGCAAACGGCGGTGCCATTGGAGGCTACTGGTGTCCGCATAATCAAGACCCAGTCACTGTGACGAGATCCTCTGCTCAAGAGGCTTACTGGGATACTGTCAGCACGCGACCGAATCTACATTTGATCACTGGAACCAGAGTCACAAAGCTCTTGACGCAAGGAACGGAAGATGTGTCCATCACTGGTGTAGAGGTATGTTCTTTCCTTTCGTGGTTTCCAAGCTAAGTGAGGGAGTTTGCGAGCACTTCATCAGGTCCACGATCAACAATTGGGGTCAACAAGGAAGCTATTTTGGCGGCTGGAGCTATCCATACCCCACAACTACTCCAAATTTCTGGCATAGGCTCGGCCTCGCATCTGTCATCAATCAACGTCACCACTGTTGTCGACCTTCCGGGTGTTGGCCAGAATTTTCACGATCATGTCTTCCTTATCGTAGTAAACAGCATCAACGCTACGATTACCTCAAACAATCTTACCGATCCAGCTTTTGCTGCTCAAGCCCGAGCAGAGTACGACACAAATCGCACGGGGCCATACTCCTCACCAACTGGAGATTTCCTTGCTTTCCTTCCCCTTCCAATGTTCTCGAATCGGTCTGCGGAAATTCAATCTGAAGCAGCTTCTCAAACTTCGACTTTCTTGTATTCGGATACACCAGATTCTGTGACAACTGGATACGCCAAAGAGCATGAGGTCTTGGCCGAGAACTTGAAGGCATGTGCTTCACTTGAGATCATTTGGAGCGATGGTGCATTTATTCTTGGCCTGGAAGCACCATTCTCGCGAGGGAGGGTGCTGGCTTCTTCTGCTGATGTGTTCAGTTCACCTGTAGCAGATCCAGCATTCCTGCGAAACCCACTTGATGTGGCTATCTTGAGTGAAGGAGTTCAATTTGTACGTCGTCTTGCACAAACCAATGCTATGAAGGAGCTTTCGCCAGTTGAAATTTTGCCCGGAGCTCAAGATATTGAGACGTATATCAGAAGCTCAGCGACGACTCTGTATCATCCCGTCGGGACGTGCAAGATGGGTCTGAGAGAGGAAGGTGGAGTTGTGGACAATGAGTTGAAGGTGTATGGAGTGGCGAATCTGAGGGTTGTGGATGCGAGTATGATGCCGATTGTGCCAGCAGCTCATACGATGACGACCGTTTATGCTGTGGCTGAGAAGGTGAGTTGGGTCTTGATTTCTGGGCTTTGCTGACGTCGTGTAGGTTGTGGAGATGATCTTACAATGATGCATATGGACATGCTATTGACATTGACCGGGGTAAACGGTGCATGAGAGACATTTTCTTGAAACATGGTAGTGTTGCCATCAGAAAAATAAACGTATCAGAGCCGTGTTCATCAAGGTTCATTTGGCCAATGGTCATGTTGTCTGTTTCTATACGAGATTCTCTCAAACTTGAAAATATTAACCAAATAGCAATATGACGACGTCAGTGACGAGATCCGAAAAAAAAAGCCCGAGCAGGGATAGAAGGTGGGGAAGATAGTGATTACGACGTGTTCAAACCTTTCGAGGTAAATTATAATACAGTCACCGGTCACCTCCGTACGTTCATGAATCAAACTATCACCAACTCCTCATAGTTCTCTTCGTTGGCATGCGAAACAGTGGACATACCCCTCCCCAATCATACAGAGTCTTCACACACTGGAAGAGCTGCGAAGGATCAAAGGAAACCTTACGCCTTCAAGAACTACAACATGGTCTCCTTGAGTACAATCGAGCACAGGAGAAAGTCTGCCCCTCTTTGTCGCCACCATTCATCTACCTTCCATTTCTGCAAGAGCTTTATCATAGAAGTCTCTTTCCTGCTGATTGAGCCCAAACATCAATTATTGAAAAAGCGCCTCTTCAAGCGTATTTTTGATCTCTTGTTTCCGCAACAGAGAAGAGCCAAACCGAGCACCATGTCATCGCCGAGCTCTCGAGATTGTAGAAAAATCCACCTTCGACCGTCTCATTATCATACATCGATCGTTCTCTCAGCTACCTAGTCGTGCGGAGCAAACAACTCATGTGTGGTGAGTAGCCGTGATACCTCAGCCTCGGGAAACTCGCACTTCTTCACTGCTTCCAGGCTATTCGCCCTCGCAGCATCCTTCAGACAGCCCCAGTATCCGTAATCGAATCGCAGATGCAGTCTCTTCTCGTCCACCGACCAAGGCTTCGTTGCACCAGTGAAATGAACACTGCGTATCGGAACCACGTTCGCAGCCGAGCACGCAAAGTTCCAAGGCCAAACCGAATTGTACAAGGGCATTAATGCGCATTCAAATTCTGGTCTAATACCCTTCGCTGGACCCTGGTATCCACACAGGCAATTCAGCAGCTCTTGTTCAGACTGATCCCAGTGCCCGGAAACGCATGAGGATCCTGGGTCGTAGATCGCCTCGAGAGCGGATATGTGGAAGTACCGCGATGGACGGAGTAGGATCATGCCACCGTTCATACGAGACCTGTCGCCGCAGTTGTGGAACTGATCGGGTGCCCCAGTGATTGTGTGCCGGGGATCTGCATCGTTGAAGATCAGATGTAGGTCTGTGACGGCGATGGAATCGGCATCCATGAGGAGGATTCGTGGATAGGCATCAAAAGCCCATGAGTGTATTTTGTTCAGAGCAATGATCCAGCCAGGTTGAGATTGCATGAACTCGGGCTTCTCAATCCCCCTCAGAGCATTGAATCGGACAGGTACCACATCGTTCAAAGCGGGCGTTGAATCCAGAAGAAAGCAATCCCTTGGCGTCTTGAAAGGATTCTCTCGAGCTGGCCATTTGTACATCTCTTCGATCGACTTCAGCTCCGGATCCATATATGTAACATGAACACATGTTTTGTTGGCCAACTCCTCGGGCTGATTGAGTACATTACGCACAATGGAACCGTAGAGGGCGAGGACACCCGTACAATGACCATCAGGTGTAACGTGGATCACGACTGGATATTCGCATCCCTCGAACCCAGCGGATTTCGGCGTGGGCGCACTGGGTCGGACGTGGACATGCCTTCCTACACCTCCCGATCCCTTTTCGGTACCATGGTCGTATCCCGAATCAACTGCTGGCTCTGGCTCCTTTGGTTGCTCTTTGGGCTTTCTTAAAGCCTCCTCTTCTTTATGATCAGAAGTTCCGGAATGAAGTAACTCCTGAACTTTGCCCCCGACTTTTGCTACGAGAGCGCTCTCGGACGCTCTGGTGTATTGCGCTGTCAGCAGCAGGGCGAGAACGAGTGTGGTGATCAGTCCAAGGACTATCAAACGACGGGGTGGAGGACCCATGGGTTGCCGATAGAAGGCTGCGAAATTCGATGTCTTGAGGCAGGGAAGCAAACAATATTACGAAAATGTTCAAAGTGCCAAGTGCGAATTGCAAAATGCGAAATGCGAAAATTGCGACGGGTGAAATAGAGCGACAATGAGTGTGAAACCCGTACGATCAAAATAAAGAACGGTAATGCATGGCGTGAAAGGTAATTCACCAAGATATTGGTTGAGTTAGTGGGAGAGACAGCGAACAAACGGAAGATCCAAGGAGGAGATGCATACTGATGAAGGGTGTTATGGCAAGGATGTAGGGCACAAGCATTGGCACAGGCGGAGGGCTGACGAAAGAGGCATCTTACGGTAGGGTGGCATTTCCAATCCAAAATTCTTTCGGTACCACGCAATAGACGGATTTGATAGGCTTGATGTCAGGCCATATTGTACAAGAGGGATAAGATAACTAACATGTTTGGGCTTGATTGGTATCACGAGAAAGCCTCAGAAAAAGGGGGAAGACGGGGTAGTGGGGGCTCTCTGTCGCCAAATCCAAAGGCAGAGAATTGTATTCAAGTCAAATGAAAGAATGCCACTCAAAGCGGCAGTGACCGTTGAATGTAGAAGTGAACGCCAGTTCTTATCAAGAACCAGAAGGAAAGCTTAGTCATGTTGGTTTTATTTTCGTGTATCAGAAGGCGAGAAATTCACTTGGCAAAAAGTTCTGAATTTGACCTATTCATCCACCTCCGATCCGGCACCCGCTCTGCTAACGGCTGCGAGAGAGCTGACGTTCAATTCCACCTCTCCCTGAACCGGAGTACGTGGACTGGACGACGTGATGAAAGCGAGTGAGGCTGTGGGGCTCTTGGATTGCCGCAGCGCATAGCAGCCTTCTTCGTCGCCGCACGGGTTATTCGTATAGCTCGATCGGATCTAGAGTGGGTATGATTGGACTACGCCCTGTGCGTGCTGTGCTTGGTCACTTGGCGGTTGTGCTCAAACCCGACAAAGGCTGTCATATTTCAAGATACGTGCCACGATATTATCCGGGAAAGGGGCTGAGCGAGACTGCCAAGCTGGTCTGTATTGTTGTTGGAAGACCATTGATCCGGCAAGGTCCAGCTGACTCTTTTCAACTGTCTATGTATTTCCAGCACCACAGCGCACATCAGATTATCCCTTGTGCCAGATTTTGTTCTAGTTTCATATGAAAGTTCCCCCCGGATGGCGGATGGAAGCTTTCTAAGCTCTTGCGGCACTTTCGATCTCACTTATCAGACTTTCCAACCTTTTTTTGAATCCTCAGAGTGAGTCCCCTTCACTAGACTCCGACAGACAGAATTATATTTTCTCGATCAATCGCAACAGAGGTAATGCCACTGGTGCGACATGCTTCAATCCTTCACTGGCTTTGAAGGGGACGGCAGAAGGAACAGGTTTCATACCTTTTGTTCTTGTTCACACCACCCATGGCTATGTGAGTGCAGATATCTTGAACCGGCCTCAAGTTCCCCTACCACTACTAGTCCTGCCCCCGTTACTTGGTAATAGAGTTGGTGCTTGCCAACTTGCTTTAGTGGCAATGGCATTATGTGAGCTATGCGTAAAATTTTATTTTTCATATTAGTGTAAAGATGTAAAAAATGAGTTTAGCCTTAATTTTAGCCTTTTCATTTGCTTCAGATTTGATAGCTATAATGCTAGAGCGCGTTTTTTTTTTAATCCTTTTATTATTATTATTATTATAAAAGTTGACATATTAGTAGTTAGTCTACTGTTTTCGGGGGGGGGGGGCGGGGGGGGGTGCCTCACCCGCTGCTTTATGCAGCCTTTCCACTCGCTTAGATACAGATTCTCGTGCAGCTGGAAGCTTAGCGCTAGTAACCTTCCGCTGCTTTAAGACAAATTTCTCTATTACAAAAATAAGCAATCAAGTTTTTGAATAAGTAGCATCATACACAATAATACACATTTCTTCAAGTCTTATTTATATACATTCATATCCTTGTGTTACACCTATTAGCTCTCACTTAACTTCTTTTATGTAGCACAGACGACTTATGACTTTACAATAGTAATCTGCAAATTTTAAAAGGTTCACAACCCCTTGAAAATGAATATAATAAAGCTTTTATGAAATAAAAAGGTATCCACCTTTAATAATTATTTTGTATTGTAGTAGGGCAGGGCGCGAGGACAGCCGGCTCGGAATAACTTTTTTCCTTTCTTTACTAATACAAATATGTAGTCTGTAGAATAGCTTTCAGGAACAACAATCGGGACAACACCTAATATTCTACTCAACTCAGGCTTCAAATAAGCACCTTATCCTTGTGCTGCACCTATCAACTCTCATTCAATTCATCTTTTATGTAGCACAAATGACTCTAACTTCTACACTATTGATTATTATTATACCTTTTGCAAGTGGGAAGACAGCGAAGCAGGGCCGGGAAAGCGAAATCATATATATTGATCAGATAGTTTCTAAAGGCACGTCCGGAATTAGCACTTTACAAGGATAGCTACCTTTAAGAGATTTATTACCCTTATTAAAGTTGTCCAACGATTTTAGCTGGTATGCCCCACTTTATAACTCACGCCAAACGCAATTATTATCATTTTCTTTGACCGTTTCGCATTGAGAGCGATCTTTGGGGTATTGATAAGTTGTGTTAACTGGTAGATGTTAAGAAGAGAGTTTGAAAATATGTATTTAAGTTTATGGGTAAAAGGCTGTTTTATTGGAAGAATTAAGTATATATTTAAGATTAGTCCTTTAGCTTTTTATAGAAAATTGTGACGGCTCAATGGAATTTATTGAAGTAGCTGCAATATAAGTAGAAAAGATAAGGAGAGAAAGAGGATCGTAAGGAGTTTTAAGCTTAAGTAGGAAGGAGGCGGTTGCTAGTTGGTTATAGCCTCTTATTACAACATCACGTGATGTGCGCTTGCATGTGATACGCGCAACTTGCATGTGCTATCACATTACCTTTTTTTGCAAAGAAAGCTTGTTTTCAAGTTAAGTAAAGAATTGCTTTTGTTTTTTAGTTATTATTATTATATTATCTTTTAAGCTTTTATAAGCATTATCTTTTTTTAACTCCCAAGTGATAATCTATCGATTTAAAAGCTTTAATGATTTAAGTAAGCGCAGGTAGGTAAGGTGAAAATCATGAAGTTTGTAGGGGCAAATGCGGAAAGTTATAGCAAAATAAAATTTTAAGTTAAAGTTAAGTTTTTTCTAATAAGCTTGGTAATGTAAAGTGCTATTTTATTTTAGTCGAACGTTTAAAATGTTTTATACTTCTTATTCCTATTTCATGTTTATAACAAGCTTGTCTTATAATAATTAAATCTATTTAGGTAAAAGATTATTTGCATATTAGCGGAGCTTATCTGCGAAGAACATTAAGTAAACTTTAATAATATTAGATAAGTTTAGGTGGTAAGAATGTTTTTCCTTAATTAAGACTTGATATAATTTAACTTACTACTTGTTAAGTTTCTTCTTCAGGTGGCATATCCTTTAGTTTTTTATTGTTATCCAAATCATGTTATTTATATCTCAATTAACCTCTCGCTAAGACTTATTAACATCACGCTACTTCTTAACTTATTAATTTTAAAGGAATTGCTTTGCCTTTACTCAAATTGCCTTATAACGTTTAGCGAAGGCGTAAGCGTTAGCTTAATTCAGTTTCTTAATTACTGTCAGCTTTTTGAAAAGCGATGGAATATCTCAATTCTAATTAGTTCGTGGCTTATACCTATACTTGAGCTAGTACGGCAATATTTTTAATGATTTATGTAGCAAAATGAGCTAAGCATAATTTATCATTGGGAGGAGTTTAGACTAGTTGTTTTGGTAGTAGTTAATAAAAAGCCAAAGTTTCTAGGGTTAGGGTTAGGGTTAGGGTTAGGGTTAGGGTTAGGGTTAGGGTTAGGGTTAGGGTTAGGGTTAGGGTT